>Ga0307515_10010090_pt1 | contig 18158 bp, 13 predicted proteins | sample 17_EM_MG_FD_194513 | JGI IMG/M metagenome (GOLD analysis project Ga0307515, IMG submission 194513) | Populus trichocarpa ectomycorrhiza microbial communities from riparian zone in the Pacific Northwest, United States - 17_EM | ecosystem: Host-associated > Plants > Roots > Unclassified | place... | reverse complement strand
CAATGCGCGCGCAACCGCGACCTCTCCATGTCATTCGTCTTCCACATTCTCCCCTCGCATGCCATCGTTTGAGCACGTTACAACAGAGTACCTTGCATCAACAAACATATGGTGGAAAGTTCCGATGCCACTCGCGTAGCTCAATGAACAGCAGATTTGTCCAACCGTTGCACTCAACACGCCATAGCCAAGAATTTCCCATGTCCACGAGATTATTTTGATGTAGCCAACTTATCAAAGCCCAAATACAGTCAAAAGCATTCCTGCACATCTGTCTGCCCACTAATACTGAACAGGGGGTTGAACCTGCTTTTCTTCCCACTTTAGTCTTTTCACTCGTCGGGCACCATGCGACAACCATTTCCCAGCAAAGAACAAACATGTCAACCGGGAATGCCAGGTTAGGCTATATATACATGAGGTAGGTGGCGAAAGGCTAACGAACGACGATTCGTAATCGCCACTCGGTGGACAAAACACGAATACATAGTTGGTAGAAGAGAAACTATATTATTAGTATCCTCATTCACCTAAAATCGTTTGACCTTGACTAATCCATGCATTTAGACATTCCAGTCACCTTCTCGTATTGACCTCCTACACTTGGCCCAAGGACCAATCTAAACTAATGCGCTTCGGGATACAAAATATCTAAGGGATAGAATTCGGCTGCACTGTAGCTCTACAGACGATTATCTACTCACAGAGAGTGCGCAACCTCAGCAGGACAACGATACGGTCCAGAAAAGAGAGCAGGTCATTTCCTCCTTTTTTTTGGAACTAATTTAGAGAATATGTCGATTCAGGTTGGATTTAGCCTATTACCCTATCCTTGTTCCTATTCCGGTTGTACTACTACCCCCGTTTCAGTTACATACCCCCCCCCCTTTCCTATTTCCGACACCTACCTCATGTATAAATAGTTTCTTTTCTTCATAGTTTGAATAGACAGAGTCCTCATTCGTCTTCTTACAATCGGTGCACGGACTACCGATTGACAGAATGTTCTCCTCTACTCGCTTCAGCACATTGCCTGGACAGCCCAGGACACCGGAGGCATTCCAGCCATGAAGATCGGGTCGAACAATGGGTCGAACAATTAAATTCTGTCCACTGGTACTCACCTCTGCTCTGCCATTCGACAATCACGCATGGGCCGGCTGAACAGCTTCAGAAGAAGGTCGCATCCACCAATAGCGCAGCGAAGATTAGCTGCCGTGTGATCCCTCGCTTCTTCTAAGGCCATGCTATAACGTTAACGTGCTTAAATTTCCGAGTGTGAGAGGTCGGCCAAGCCACAATTGCCTTGGGGCTGCGTGCTTGAGGGTAGTGTCAATCAGGAGACAAAACCCTTATCTGTACAGAGTGGCCTGTCGTGCAGTAGGGCCTGAGGCCATTCCTCCGAACATTCGGGATATGGCTTATAAATATCCCCTCAGGCCACGGCAAGACAGACGATGACTGTTTGAGACGTACTTTAACAAGGTGTCTCCATCTCTTCATGCCATCGAAATCGCCGAAGCGCACGGGAACAAGGTCTATGTCGACTGCTTTGCAAAAAGAAACCCGGACTATGATCTCCAACTTGAGTATACCCCAGCTATGCTCACGCGGAAATTCAGGAAGATTGGATACAAGACCCAGCCACGATGGCTGGACTCTTCTTGAGATTTACACGCGGCATTGAGACTACCACTCGACTACAACCAACCGATTTCGCGCTCGCGTCTACGAAGTCAGGAAGAGCAATATCTGACCAGGTAGTGAACAAGCATAGTTTAGGAAGGCACTCAGCCGGCTTTCTTATTCCGAATGAAGACCCACTTTCTATTTCACGACCTCACCGTGGCTGGGCTCTTCTTGAAATTTACTGTGGCACATAATTGGCAGCACCTTTGGCCGTTGATGATTCTTAGCATCCTAAAGTTACGGCAATGGATAGCTTCGTGAAGCAGCGCCAATGCGGACTACTATCGACATCTAAACATGAACAACTGCATGAGACAGTTAACTCTGGTTGAGCAGGCTCGCTAGCACGGCCGTTGCTCTGTTGCTCAGACGCTCCTGTGCAAGGGTCTTCGTGTCCTTAGAACCATCGTCCACGAAATCATTTAGCTCCACGCATGAACGAATGCGCGAAATACCTTCTCTTTTTCTTAAGCAAATACCAGATGTTGTTTCTCCCCCAGGTTGCGCTGTAGAACTTGTTGGCATGCTGCACTGAGATTTGAGACGAAGCAGATTCTGATTCGGCATATGGAACCAATCATAATGGTAAGAGGGTGAACCTTTCTTTGTCCTGCTGCATTGTAATTCGTCCCGGAATTGGCCGGCTTTACCTACAAGGCTTTCTGGAAGAGACTGGAAACGTCGACTGCAATGCGCCAGAACTTTTTTCATAGATGTCTTCGACCAAGAGCTCCAGGACAAGCACATATTGCCGACCGCAACAGGCTGCCAGAGTGGCAGCAGTGTTTGCTGTTACTCTCCATTCCCATTGCCGTGTGGATATTCCTACTCGTAGGCTTTAGAGAATACTCTGTTATCAACGGTTCTGTTCGCTGAGCTCATGTCCAGGCTCGGGTGCGAATTCTGTTTAGCCCAGCTCCTTGTTTATCAGGCACAATTTAACGGGGTCTGTGTATTTTCCGGCGGCGTATTGTCGTTCTCGCCGAGGGGACCAGGCGAAGTATATTCCCGTTCAGGATCCGGATAGTAGCTCTTGGCAGTAACTTTACTGTCCGAATCTTCTGCTAGGCTAGCGGCCTAGTAGGCGGTAAGGGAGACTAAGGCACTACTTAGAACCTATTTTAGCCTCCCCCACCTAATTTAGCCCTACTACTTCTATTTTTACCTTTATCTCCGCTCCCTCTTATGCTCCATGCGTCTCTCTACGTATTCCTATGCAAGAGAGACACAAGTAGAGACGCGGGTAGAGGCGCGGGTAGAGATACAGGCAGAGACACGGGTGGAGTTGAGAGAAATAGGAGGTGGGAGAGGGAGAGAAGCAGTAGAAACGGGGTGGCTAAAAAGATAATGTCAAAGCTTAAGTACTATTTACCTAGACCTCCTAAATCGTCCCCCCCTTCTACCTCTCAAACCAATAAGCTTATCAATAGCTCCTTCCTCCATCCTAATACAAGTTAATAAAATTTTACTTGTGCGTATATTTCAGAACAATAGGCGTATTCACAATCCTTTACGAAGACGGTACTACCCCTTTACAACACCACCGACTACCACTAACGCTCCAAATCATATATGTATATATTCATAAGCCTATAAATATTCATTCATTTATAAGATTTAATATTATATCTATATCACTTCATAACGATAAGCATATCGCGATAAATAAATGAATAAGATGAGCCCTGGCTTAGCAGAAGATTTAGATAGTAAAGTTACTACCAAGAGTCACTGCCCGGATCCTGACTGCAGAAGATGCTGCAAGAGAAGTAAAGGTGGCTAATAAACACTAGAAGTATTATAAATCTTATTTCAAAAGTTCATGCATGCCATTTTTGTAATAATATAGTGATCGTACTTACCTCCATAATATAGTAAATAGGATTAGCCTGCGGAAATGACAGTAACCTCAGCGATGGCGGTAAGCATTACTATGTAATTAGATTGGAACTTAGTTGCATGGCGCATGGCGATCTTTCATCTTCTATATCTGCTGCATGGACCCATCAAGAGGAATCTAATCACTTTTGTATTGCTAATCTGCTTATAGTTTTCTTCTGTGAGGAAAGTTGGAGATTGCTTGACTAGCTTGTAGATATCCTTGGCTAGATTTTCTGCTCATCTGTAGCGCTATTTTGAGGGAGTTAAGGCAGGTGTCTCGAGCTGGTAATGTCTTGGTGGCTTTGTTATATATTCTATGACCTTGGCTTCGGTAATTGAGGCTTTGTTTGAAGCTTGTGAGGCCACGCTTGAAATAGAGCTCTTCTCTTCAACTATAGCTCTACCTCATAGCTAGAGCGTTTGTCTTTGGGAGAATGATTCGAAATAGATAGAGGACCCTGATCGCGCAAAGTGTTACTGGCGCTCGTACGCAAACAACAGGGCAAATCTCCTGCATGTAGTTTAGCATTGATCACATGCCAGCAGCTCCGGGATCGTAAGAATAATATCTCCTGCCGGGTTGCGGGCGCGGATAGAGAGAAAACGGCGGAAAAAGAAAAGAAAGCAATTGTCAGAAATTGCAGTTTTCAATGACTTGCTCTTCATAGTGAAAGGCAAAGGAATTGGAATCTGACCTACTCTGAGAGGACAACTTATCATGAAAAAAAAGAAACTAAGAGCCAGTGATGCTGAGGTAGTGGTTAGATTCTGGCCGCACACACGACCGCAATGGAAGCTTCCCGTGCTCATGAAACCGCGCCAATATTTGAGATGTTAGAGCCACTTCCTCTATATTCATTTGATGATACGAGAAACGCTTTGATCGCTTCCCGAAATATTTGCTGCGAAAGCTCCGAATTCGTGACATAATTATAGGGAAACGATGATCATACACCCCCAATTGATACGCATACACTCCCTACCCAAACAAGCTTAGATCCTTCCACTTCAAGTTAGAATATCACGTGTGTTGACTTGTTTACGCCCAGATCGCAAAAATAACACCACGCGCCCATCTGAATTAACACCTCGCATTTGCCTTACCTTCTTATCCAAGAGCCTGTAATTGTAGAATGTTGTCGCGGTCGCCCGGCTGGCTCTACGGCTGGCTCTACGAATCGCATTAATAACTCAGCGTGAGCTCTCAGTATTCGAGCGAAATACTGGCTGCACTACCCGCGGGCGGGCGTGGGCGCGGACGCGGGCGTGCCCGTAGAGGCAGTCTACAGACGTTAAATAGAGGCAGCAGCACCTAATCTAGTTCTTACAGCGCCTCGCAGAGCACTCCGTAGGTCAATTAAGCACGATCTTAAAGGTGTTATACACTTTGATTTTCGCGGTTTAGGTGTAAATAAGTCAACACACGTGATATTCTAACTTGAAGTGGAAGGATCTAAGCTTGTTTGGGTAGGGGTGTATGCGTATCAATTGGGGGGTGTATGATTATCGTTTCCCTAATTATATCCAGGACGATGTATGGATCCAGGGTCCGTGGCAAGGGATCTCAGAAGCGTGACAGTACCTCTTCATTCCACGCTCTGAAAGTTGCCACCATCCGACGCCGCGGAGGAATCCGATGACACAAAAGCCCGAGGTGGCTGAAGAACAACTTTGTTCAGGTCTGCTAAGCCTTAAACTCACGAGTCACGCACGGTCCCCGTATTCCGCGTCATTTGATAAGACGACTTCCAAGTATCCAAGGCAACTCTGCGCACTTCTTGCCATCTTCTCAATCAACCCAACACTACATTGAGCTCATCTATAGCGACCTTCATAATGTGCGGCACAGACTGCTTCCTCTGTCTCCTCTCCATCCTCTTCCCACCTATCGGCGGTACGTAGCTAGAACCCCTCCATCCCACCATGAAACATTAACCGTCCAGCTCCCTCTCCTCATCCCTTCTCCCACAACCCGCCAAAGCTAACATTCCATCCTCTAGTCTGGGTGAAACGCGGCATCTGTAGCGCCGACTCCTTCATCAACATCGCCCTCTGCTTTCTGGGCTTCCTCCCCGGCCTTCTACACGCCTGGTACATCATCCTGAAATACCCGGACCCCTACGACTACGAGCCAGTCGGCGACCGCGAGAACGCCACCGTCACGTACTACTACGTGCAGCAAGGCCCCGCGCCGCCGCGTCGCCCTCACCACGGCTACGGCACCGTGAGCAGCCAGCCCGCCGGCGGCCAGTTCCCCGGCCAGCAGAGCGGCACCGTCAACAGCTTTGCGCAGATGCCCAAGCCGCAGGGCCAGGCGCCCCCTTCGCAGCAGCCGTCGCAGCAGCCATCGCAGCAGCCACCGCAGCAAGCGGCGGGGCCGAGCGAGGCGAGGGAGGATGCTCCGCCGACGTATGCGGATGTGATTAGCGGTAATCATAAGGTGCAGTCGCCATAGACACAGACGCATGATAAAAGAGTAGAGCTGAACTGTAAGGAATTACTTGATTGACAAGGCTATTGGCGGCAAGTGTGAGATTATGGGGTATGGGACAAAGGCGTGACGCGGTGGGGGGCTTTTCTGATGGCCTCAGGCATAGGAACATCAACTCCAAATTCTGTAATGCACATGGCATCTGAATAGTTATTTTATGCTAGTTTTGTACGCGACTAGGCTAGCTTTATTCTTTGCCCCTAATGTATCTATACACAACTGAGAAATCCCGGCCTTTGCACTTGAGATCGGCTTCCACCTCATCGTAAAGCTGCTTCGCGGGTTCTCCGAGACTTAGCTTGACGTTGGCTTCTTTCGCGGCTTTTAGTGCTAGCTTGAGATCTTTGTTTGCGAGGGCGACGCCGAAGCCGCCTTCGTACCCTCTGCTTGCTGGAGAACCTTCGATAACCCCAGGAACGGGATTGTTAACCTCGCTAGGCCAGCATTTGCCTGTACTGGTGTTGATAATGTTTGCTAGAGCCTTAGGATCGAGGCCCCAGGTGATGCCCATGTTCATGGCCTCAGCGGTGGCTATGTTGTTTAGAGCCAGGAGGTAGTTGTTTGCGAGTTTACCATGGAGACCGGCGCCTTGTTCGCCAAGGTGAAGAACCCGACGGCCCATCATCGAGAGGATCTCTGTCACTCGATCAACGAGTTCCGGAGCGGCGCCAATCATGAAAGTCAGAGTGCCTGCTTGGGCTCCGACAACACCCCCCGACATCGGAGCGTCGACAAACTTTCCTTGGCCAGATGAGTGGACGGCATTGGCAACTTCCCGAGACGTCGTTGGGTCAATGGTCGAGCAGTCGATGAAAAGCCTTTCTTTAGCGGTACCATCTTTCAAGAGAGATGGTGGTTGAAGTATAGACCTGTACACTCCCTGAACATGATGCGGTTCTGGCAGCACGGTGATGACAGCTTCCTAAGCAACCGAATCAGCAAGGTCCCAGCATCAAATATGGCGGACATTTTGATAACCGGTATAGCTTGCAAGAATTCAGAGGATTGGCTAAAATAAAATTGTGAAATCAGAGGAAGAGTTACAGAAAGTAACTCCCAACTTAGATCATTGATAGAACATACTCATCATGAAAGGACGGGCAGGAAGAATGAGTAAGATTGGAGACATACAGCCTTTTCACCAACTTCTCGCGCACTATCTGCGATTCCCACGCCCTCAGGGTTCTCTTGGAGGAACTTCTTCGTCGCCTCAAGATTGACGTCTTGGATAATAAGAGTATCGTCAATGGGTAATTTTGCACGGAGATTCTTTGCCATTGGATACCCTGGAGACAGTGTGAGTATAACTAAATGTCGTCATGTGGACTCCGGATGTGATACGCACCCATGCGGCCGAGACCTATGAATCCCCATACTGCTTGTACACTCTGTGAGCTGGAGAAACATCGTCTACAAGTTTGCCTGGCTGTAAGAGTAGCGAGCCGCCTCAAAGGTGAAGCTATCGCTGTCGCTGCCCGCATCTCTTCTGGTTCTTTCGAATGTGAGTTGTGGATTTATGTTGATGGCCAAGAGGATCAAGTCATGCCTCTAGTGTGGTTGGAATGTCTCCAGGGTCTCCGCAATTTGGTTCATCCTGAACCGAGGTCGTGGCAGCAGTCACCTGTCGGAGGCCGCTGGAGCAGTTTTTCGCGGGAAGAGGACCCTTAAAGCCAAGGCTAACGCCATGGCCGATGAAAACCGTAGTGTGAGTAATTGCAGGTTGATCTGCTAAGGATTTCCCAGATGCAGCTTGGTGGTTTCGGTGTTGAGCTTGAAATTAACAGTTGTCTCCCGAGAAAAAGCAAGACGAAAATTTGTGCCACCGGAATTAGTTTTCCCCCTTCCACGTGACCACTACTAGTGAAACATATAGTTGGAGTAACTGAAAATCTAGTTTAATGTATGGTATGCATGAAAAATAGAAGGGATGTAGTGCCGCAGCATATTGTTCTGCAATCGAAGAAGTTTCTATTGTACAAGAAATTTGAGAACCCTTTTTTAAACGCCGCCGCTATGCATAAGACACGTGCTGGAAGCTTAGATACTGGAACATCAGGTATTCTAAATTTCCTTCATTTTCCTTCTCCATTTATTATGGCCCTTCATGGGCCGTATCACTCCCTCCGTCGTCGACACCCATACGAGCTTCTCCCGGAGCTTCTCCCGGAGTTTCCTCAGTCAAATGGGGGTCTTCAGCTTGGTCATCCGAATCCTCGGATTCATCAACAGCATGCATTTGTCTCCTGGTTAACGGTTTCTTTTTACTGTTTTTGTCGCTGGGGTCTATTCGAGGAGCACTGATAGCATCAAGATACTGTTCGTTGGTCATAGATGAATGTAATTTAGGTGCTGCCGCAGTATTTTGCACGAAAAGTTTCTCACGATAAGTGGCATATGCTTCAGGTGACTAAGAATCTTAGTGCGGCCTTTTAGAAATTCAAGGACGAAAACAGTACTCACATCTTCATCATGATATCTTAATTTGGTCCACGGTTCTTCTTGGGCTATACGGAGGAAGTTCTTTGTAGAGGTCATATCCACATTTTCACCATCAGCAGACTTTATCTGTAGCTGAACAGCGCGAGGTTCGGTTGTGCGAGGAGGTTCGGCTGCTTCTCGCTCGCGGCGACGTGCTGCGTTGTCCTGGTGTGCAAGCGCATCAAGATGGTGGAATTGCGGACGCATCTGAACGATTCCATTGAGCTTGGTGAGATGTAACTCATCTGTTTCTTGGATTTAGCGGAAGCGAAAAGGTGCGAGGCAGGATAGGGAGTCATACTGCCACGAAATGTCCCAAGCATGTACCTAGGTTTGCCAGGCTCCTCCTTGAGAACCTGCCCTCCTAGTGTCTGTTTATTCATAACATGACCTTTATCGTTTGCATCATCAAATCTGCGTAGGAGATCGTCAATATCATCTTCCGTATCTTCGCCTCCTGGATTCGTAGGACTGGGACGTCCACCAGGCCGACTTCCCACACCTCTCTGTATAGGTACACGCTCGAACCCAGAAGCAACACCAAAAGAATTCTGGCCATCCTCCTTTGCCTTTCGAAGGGCTTCACCCCATCTAACGCCTTTATGTTTGTTGTAGTTAAGATGTACATTCATGGGTACGTCGACTTCGATGAAGCCAACTTTGGGTTTAATGCGCATTTCCATGGGTTGCATCCTATTCCTATAGTTGTATGGCTGGTCTTTGGAACGGTTTAGATATTGTAAGAGGTAAGTCTGCTCCATGAGCTCAGAGGTGATGAAGACATCGTATTCCGCAACGACTGGGTCGTCGTCTTCCATATCTACTGCTGCGGCTGTCGCAAAACAAAAAAGTTAGCATTCTTGGGAATTTCATGAATTTTAAGCCCTGAGATTCAGGGCAAGATAGTATGTTCTTACGAGCCATGGTGGTTGTGTGTTGATGAAGTTGATATTCTCAAAAAAAAAAGTTCAAGGCTGCCCCACGTCCAAGTCACGTCTGAAATTCGCGTTCCAAGCTCTCGGCTTTAATGACATGAATACCTCCGAAGATAACCCTCAGTGTAGAGCTGTAGAAGGCTCCTATAATCATGGCATATCTAGCTCCCATCCACCGGCCAAGCAGCGTGCGCCATGCGCTCAAGTTGAACTTCCTGATTGCGGAGGAAGATTGCCTTGTAGTTGCGTAAGCAGTGATAGAAGGCTAGACGGCTTCAGTATGCTAATACGGATATTTTACTCAGGAAAGCCAACCGCCTGGAATTCTACTCCCAAAATTCCGATGGTTTATCTCTTCAGCATTCAAAAGCCATCTATGGCAAAGTTACGATGCTCCAGAAGCTCCGCCCAGCTGCGTCAACCACAGACCACCTCTTCGTAGGGACAGATAGATTCGTCTACTTTACATTATCTTGGGACCCAGAGAGCAGGCAATTACGGACAGAGAAGAAGTTCGAAAGTGTGGCCGATAAGGCTGCCCGAGAATCTCAGACTGGAGAGAGATGCCTTATCGATCCGACTGGAAGATTTATGACTCTCGAGCTGTATGAAGGAATCATAACTGTTGTACCCCTCATACAGAAAGGCAAGAAGAAAAAACAGGATATGGAAATTGGGAATGTGGGAGAGCCAGTGCCAACAAGGATAACGGAAATGTTCGTTCGGTCGTCAGCCTTTCTACATCCAAGGTCAACCCAGATAGAGAAGCCGAAGCTCGCCCTCCTGTATGAGGACTTGCATTCTAAAATTCGATTAAAATTACGGCAGCTTGCATTTTCAGCCGGAGTGGGAAGCGGAGATGCTGTTGAGCTCGAAGATGTGGAAGGGTTGCGAGAAGAGCTGGAGCTTGGAGCGAGTCACCTAATCCCAATCTCAGAGCCTGCATGTAAGATAAGTTTCAAGACTACAGTTATATTCTACGATTTCTAATGAGCAATAGATGGTCTACTAATACTGGGAGAAACGTCGATTACATATTACGACGATTCAACTAATGAGGTGCATATGCAGCCGCTCGAGGAAGCTACCATTTTCGTCGCCTGGGAACGTGTGGACAGCCAACGATTTGTTTTGGCTGATGATTACGGCAGGCTATACTTATTAATGTTGGTCATGGATGGCAGCACCGTTCAAGACTGGAAGCTGGACATAATTGGACAAACATCTCGAGCCTCAGTGCTCATATATCTAGATGCGGGGCAAATATTTGTCGGATCTCATCAAGGAGATTCGCAGGTCATCAGAATCACCGAGAAGTCTATGGAGATTATTCAAACCTTTGCTAATATAGCTCCTATTCTCGACTTTACCATAATGGACATGGGCAATAGATCAGGTGAAGGCCAGAGTAACGAATATTCATCTGGCCAAGCTCGTATCGTAACGGGCAGCGGAGCTTATCAAGACGGCAGTCTGCGAAGTGTCCGGAGTGGCGTGGGCCTGGAAGATCTTGGAGTACTAGGTGAAATGGAACACATCTCGAATCTGTTCAGTCTCAAGTCTAACCCTTCCTCTGAATATGTGGATACGCTGCTAGTAACCTTCGTGAACGAGTCCCGCGTTTTCCGTTTTGACTCAGATGGAGAGGTTGAAGAGGTGGAGGAGTTTAAGGGAATGATCTTATCCGAGAACACACTGCTGGCCGCCAATATACCTCAAGCGCGACTGTTACAGGTCACTAGTTCTCGTGTCCAAGTGACAGACTTAGACAGTGGCATGGTTAGTTCTGAATGGACACCATCGAATAATCAAGCTATTACCGCGGCCTCCGCGAACGACAGCAATATTTTCATTTCCCTTGGTGGTGTCGGTTTGGTTGTATTGGATATTAATGATGGCATCAAAATGGTCACCGGGAAAGTATATGGTGTAGAGAGCCAGGTCGCTTGTATTGCCCTTCCACCAGCTCCTGAGACGATTTGCTTTGTCGGATTTTGGCAGAACTCTGCGGTTTCAGTGCTTGATCTGATGACACTTAAAAGTATAAACACAGTCACTGTTGCGGACGGTTCTGTTCCCAGATCACTGCTTCTCACGAAAATTTTCGAAAACAAGCCACCGACCTTGTTTATCGCAATGGCTGATGGAAACGTCGTTACCTTTGCAATGGATCCACAAACACACGAACTCTCGGGAAAGAAAAGCATTGTTCTTGGAACACAGCAAGCGACTTTTCGCGCTCTACCAAGAGGAGACGGTCTCTTCAATGTGTTAGCTACTTGTGAGCATCCCAGTCTAATATACGGTTCGGAAGGCCGGATTATTTACTCTGCGGTCACCGCGGAGAAAGCAACATCCGTCTGCTCATTTGACTCTGAGTCTTATCCCGGCGCTATTGCAATCGCAACATCAGAAGATCTCAGAATTGCATTAGTGGATGCAGAGAGGACAACACATGTACAGACATTGCTGGTCAATGAAACTGTACGGCGGATAGCCTACTCGCCAAGTCTAAAGGCTTTCGGTATGGGTACTATCAAGCGGATATTAAAGGGCGGAGTTGAGATCATGCAAAGCCACTTCAAACTCGCTGATGAAATCCTGTTCAAAGAACTCGATACGTATCCTCTGAATGAAGATGAACTAGTTGAGAGCGTTATGCGCTGCGAGCTAGATGACGGCACTGGTTCTCTCGCTGAACGATTCGTTGTGGGGACTGCATATCTCGAAGACGAGCCGGCGGCAGCTGAACGGGGGCGCATAATAATCCTAGAAGTAACTGAAGATAGGATGCTAAAGCTGGTTACGGAACTCTCCCTCAAAGGCGGATGTAGGTGCCTTGCTATGGTAGAGGGGAAAATTGTAGCTGCGCTCATTAAGACCGTAAGTTCAGCATTCTCAATTACCAAAATTAAACACGCATGTAACAATCACATTAGGTCGTCATATATTCCTTCGAATACTCAACTCCCAGCCCTCCAAGCCTCACCAAGTGTGTCAGCTTCCGCACATCCACAGCGCCTATCGACGTCACTGTCAACGGCGACACCATTGTTGTCGCCGATCTTATGAAGAGTGTATCCGTAGTACAGTATAAGCGCAGTAAGGCTGGTCTACCAGACACACTTACCGAAATTGCTCGACATTTCCAGACAACTTGGGGCACTGCTGTTGCTGAGGTTGCGGAGAACACGTACCTAGAGAGCGACGCTGAAGGGAATCTGATGGTGCTCTACCGTGATACGAATGGCGTCACCGACGATGACAAACGGAGGTTGCAGATAAGTAGCGAGATGTTGCTTGGTGAAATGGCGAATCGTATTCGGAGAATTGAAGTCCTTACGGCTCCGGATGCGGCTGTTATTCCTAGGGCTTTCATTGCAACTGTGAGTTTCCTACACTGTTTCACCGGCCGGACCCCAGCATATACACTACGCGAGGAATTGTGACTGATACATCGCGCAATAGGTTGAAGGATCTCTCTACCTCTTCGCGCTCATCACGCCATCAAAACAAAATCTCCTCATTACCCTCCAATCGAACTTGGCCGAACTCGTCAAGAGTCCCGGGGATGTGCCGTTCAACAAGTATCGCGCGTTCAAGAACCAAGTGCGGGAGTCGGATGAGCCGAATAGATTTGTAGATGGGGATCTCATTGAGCGGTTCTTAGACTGCACTGCAGAGGTGCAGGAGAAGGTGGTAGAGGGCTTGGGTGTTGATGTAGAGGAGGTAAGGAGCATGGTGGAAGCGCTAAGAAGGTTGCATTGAGTATAAGGGGTGATGGGATTGTGGGCAAAATGGTGGATTTCAGCATTTGTTATTGAGTGGTAATCTAAGGATTTTGCCGGAGCATCCACGTTTAAGATGGAAATATAATGTCGATGCATTCCAGGCGTGATGTTTTTAGTGTGGCTCCTGCCTTCAAGGGCTATACAGTCGCTTCAGAAAAGTATGGTCATATGTCATAAACCATGATCAGCTACAGATATTTGCCGAATCCTCACTTTATTGGACGACTTTTCTATACTCGGGTATAATACTACCTATTACCTTATTATTGCCTTATATTTAAAGCTACTGGTGTAAGGGATAGGTGATCCTGCCTAGTTAAATTAAATAGAAGTTAATTATATAAGCTCTAATTAATATCGGCCGCGATGATTTCTACATAGAAGTTAAGACTAGTATTCTTTAATCTATGCTTTAACGCTAGAGGGCGAATTTGAAGAAGTATCCCTTCGACCGCTGGCGTCCAACGCCAAGGCCGCACGGACAGCTATACCGTGATGGCAGCTACACAAAAGTACATATGATTGGCTAGATCCCTTATCGATAACGTTGGACCCAACTCAGCGGTCGAAGGGATAGCTAGATTAATACATTAATTAAGGCGAATAGTAGGCCACTACTACTTATAGATAAAGCTCTAGATATATAATATTAAGTATAAGGTAAGATATAGATAGGGAGCGCAATTGATAGAACAATAGAGTATATTGCAAGAACAAATGAATCCTTAAGGAAAAGGAGGTGCCTAAGTACGAGGTTATCTCATAAATCAGACCCCGGGGGAGAAATCCCGCCACGGCGGACGCCAAGGATCTAGTGCCACGCTTGTAGACCATACCCTAGTCCTGTTAAGTTATAAACCAATCACATTACACTAAGAGGCATTTCTCCCCGAAAGTCTAAAAGCTTATAGGCCTCAATTTTTTATTTTATTTTTTTATCCATTGTATTATACTACGTACAATACTGCGCATGCAGCCTTGGGCTATGGCGCTATAGTTCTATATACATAAATCCTTTCTAGGCAGCTTAATATGTACTAGTAGCTATGTCCTAGTAGTTTATAGTTTCCTAGTAAAGCACTAAGATACTACAACTACTAGGGAATAAGAAAATGGTAAGAAAAACTATAAGAAATCCTAACCCCTGTCCCTGTCCTTTTGCAATTTATTTCTATTCTTTTACTCTCTAATATCTTTTTAAGAGTCTAGTAGGAGTTACCTCCTTCTAGAATCCTATCTATTTTATTCTTCTATAGAATCTCCTTCGCGTACTAGTTTAGCAGCTTTAAGAGTCTCGCAGTCTTTACTATTAGCAAAGTGTTTTTCTTTACAATTAATACAAAGAGGGGTGGTATGCTAGCAAGGCTTGCCTGTTATTATATAGGTAGAACAGGAATAGTCTTTAGATAAATATACAGCCGCATAGTATCTGCAGGCCCTAGTAGAGCACCTGTCTCCTATATGGCCAAATTTTTAGCAGCTCGTGCACTGCGTAGTAGGAGAGACTTTGAGGTATTTTACCACCTTAGTAGCTGTACCTGCAATTGATATCTCTTTTTGCTTAAGGATTTCTTATCTTTTTTCTTCGTTCTCTATAGTAAAAACTATAGAGCCAAATCTGGTCTATAGATTATATCTTTTTTCACTAGATAAGATCCATATAGGTAGTCCTTGTATCTTTATAGGATTAAAGGTCTTAATTTCTTCTTTTAGAAGCTTAGAGCCTCCTTCTTCTAGGAAAGGTAGGGTAGGAACCCTATAGGCTATAACTTAAACCTATAGTTCTAGTTTTTGTTCTCTTTAGAAGGTAAAGCAGTTATGCTAGATCTCCTTATATTTAACTAGGAAATCTGCATTATACTCCTCTATAGTAGTAAGGAGAATATTTTGTTTTCCTCTAGTTCTAGCTATAGACGCTAGTACTGGTTTTTCTACTTGCAGTTTTGATGTAAATAGTTAATTAACTTTGTTTCGTATCGAGAAGATATCTAAAGGTTAGTCCTTTTCGTCTATAATTAGGACTAGCTTCCTTTCTTATAACTGCTTTTTCTTACTTCTAGTAGAAGTAGGAGGACTCCTACTAGAAGGAGGTAGTAGTAAGGAGGGTAGGGAGGACGAGGAAGGGAGGTTCTTCCTTAGTCTTTCTGCGTAAGTTTCCTTAGTAAGGGCTACCTCCTTACGGAGAGCCCTTACTTCTTCTACTAGCCCTTTTAGGACATCTTTTTCCTTTTCTTTTCCTTTTATAAAGGGATTTTCTCCTACTAGAATACTCCTTGTATAGTCCTCTAGCTATTTAACTTATTCTTTTTTTTCTTCTTCTTCTAGCCCTTTATATGCCTGGGTTAGGCTTTCTAGAGCTTTTTATAGGTGTTATTCTAGAGAAAGGGGAGGAAAAGGTATAGGTATACTAGGTGTGCCATCCGTAATAGTTATTAGTTTCTTTTTTATAGGTTTTTGGTTTTCCTTTTCAGGAGAAGTTTAAGGATATTCTCTTTTCTCTCCCTTCTTAGATAAGCTGGGAGGAGAAAGAAAAGAAGATGAAAATAGAAATCTATTATCATTTCTTTCTATAGGGGTTTCGCCTATAGACTTGTTGTCGTCACTTGTCTCTATAGGAGGTTTCTTTTTAGGCCTAGTAGGCCTTGGCATCTTATAGGGGGAGTTTTCTAGTTTTTACTATCCTTATACCCTTTTTCCTTACTAATCCTACTAGAGGATTTCTGGGGAGATTAGGTTTAAAGGTAGTAGTAATACTAGACCCCTGGTATTGGTGGTGGTGGTAATAATAGTAGTAGTAGTTTTGGTGTTCCTGTCCGTGCCTCGCTTACAAGCTAGGACCACCCCTAAGAAGAATTTTCTGTTGGGGGAAAGGGGGTAAAACGACAATTAAATCCACCTATAGCTCGCTAAGCAGTAGGAATTGGGTCTTGAAAGTTGGAAAATCGATTGTTTTTGGTGGTAAGATGGGTATGCGTAAGTTTTGAAGTGCGGCGCTTCCTTTCGGTAAGGTTGCATGTGTGGTGAAAGGTTTTAGGCCTCATTTTAGTAGTAACGGAGCGTTAAAATATATTAAAAATTACCTTTTTTACTGCCGTATCTCGACCCTTTTATAACGTCTAGTTATTATAAAAATACCACGAGATAGAAGCTCTTTAGCTTCTCTATCTATGTTATTAAATAATGATATTGTAGCTATATTATATAAAATATTAGATATAGGTAATGGGTTACATTTTGTCTAAAACTCGTCAGTTTAGTTTGTTATAATTTTGCCTTACTACTATTACGAACTTTATACTAAAAGTGTTATAAATACTTATTAGTAAACTAGATAAGCTATAGGACGTAGCATAGGCTATAATAGAACTAGTAGAACCATATAACGAATAGTAAGAAAGGTTATATAATAGTGGGCAATATTATATATATATACAATATATAAAGGAATTTCTTAGAAGTATGGTTATATATTTAAAGGACTATAGTCCCTACTTAGATAGTTTTCTCTTTATAGCAAATCTTAGAGTATAACTAGAGTTAATCTATTAGGTATATACTCTACTATTTAGAGCTTATTATTTTATTTACTTATATATCTAGCCTATTAATAAGTCTACTATAATATTTTATATAAGGTTTTATTATATATTTACTACTATTAGGCAACGAAGTCACCTCGCCTATATATATTGTTCTATATAGCTATGCCTGGTATCTTACCAGTCACTTACTTACCTTTTAGAATTTATACCGTGGTTAGGTAGTACGGAGCCTGTTACCTTATAACTACCTAGTTATAATATTATAGATAATAAGATAATACCTAAGATAGTACCTATAATGATATAAGGAGTATTAAGTTCTTACTTAGGAAACGACACTAGTATAGTAAAAAGCAGCGATAACTTATAGGTAGTTACCCCTTAACCCACTGGTATCTAGAGCTCTTGGATAAAGATTTAGACTATATATAAGCACTAGAGCACCAGAATACTAGAAAAAAAAAAGGCTATATAGGACTTAATTTAGCTATAGCATATATAAAATACTATTCTATAGAAAGGTTAAATGCTAGCAGCCTTATATCGATTAACTTAACTCCCTAAATTAAATATATATACACATTTTCTATAGTAATTATTAAATATTACTAGCTTTAAATATCTAAGCACTAGTAATTAATTCTAGCTATCTAATTAGCTAGTCCTTGTTAATAACTTCTAGACGTAAACTGGCGGGTTAAGAGATAATAGCGTAACTTAGAGAAGTAGTTAGTCGTATAAATATTAACTAGGTAGGCTTTAAGAATAAACTTAATAACCTAGGAATAATAAAGATAAAGATACTTAATCGAGCGAATCTTAGGAGAAAGATCTAAGCTTAAGGGTTTTTTTTATATAATATAAAGGAACTAAGCTACGATTACTAATAGATTAAATCGCGTATGTAGGGTTATTCTTAATAGATAGGGCATTAGGATAATTTAAATACTATTATATAAAAGTACAAGCCAATAGGTTAACTACTACTAATTTAGAAGTTTTGTATATAATATTCTTAAGCTAAAAAGCACTTGTAAATAGACTTTAACTATATTATATCTATCGCGGTTTATAGGTATCTCGTAAAAGTCTATAAAAATATACTATTAAAGGTGGTTAAGTATTAGGAGGGCTTTTAATAGTCTTAGTGTCTTATCTTATAGATTTATAGATCTATAGTAGTTGTTATAGTTCTATATATAACGATCAATATCTATAACTATTCTAGGCTAGTAGTAGCGGTTACCTATAATCTTATAGATTATATTTTTTCTTAAGTGGGCCGTAGGTATATACTTTATTAATAAGCCAAGTTTATAAGTTCTATTTCTTTACTACTACTAACCGTTTC
>Ga0307515_10010089_pt1 | contig 18159 bp, 14 predicted proteins | sample 17_EM_MG_FD_194513 | JGI IMG/M metagenome (GOLD analysis project Ga0307515, IMG submission 194513) | Populus trichocarpa ectomycorrhiza microbial communities from riparian zone in the Pacific Northwest, United States - 17_EM | ecosystem: Host-associated > Plants > Roots > Unclassified | place... | reverse complement strand
TGGCCGAACTCGTCGACCACGCCGGCCGCGACCACGACCCGGTACTGGGTCCGCGGCGCGGTCTGGCCGATCACCGACACCACCGTGCCCGACGCGATGACCTTCGCGTCCGGGATCGCGGGCGTGATCGCGAGCTGGTCCTCGCGGAACCGCTCGGCGTCGAGCGGGTTGTTGAACGCGATCTGCAGCGGCATGCCGGGAGCGCACTCGCCGTTCCAGCCGCACTCGGAGCGCTCGATCTTCAGCGGCGGGTAGGTCGCGAACTGGAACGCCTGCGCCTGCTTCGTGGTGCCCGGGCCCTCGGCCGAGGGCGTGCCGGCGGCGACCGCGACGTCGATCGCGGTGTCGGCCGGGAGCTCGTCGGTCGCGCGAAACGCCAGCCAGCGGCCATCCTGCTCGGCGCGCTTGACGCCGTCGACGATCGCCGCGAGCTGCGGGTCGCGCGCGAGCTCGGCGGCGTCGAGCAGGCGCACCGGGTGGGCCTTGCCCGCTGCCTTGCCGCCGGACGTGATCGAGATCCGCGCCAGCACCGCCTGCGGATCGATCCGCTGATCGAACAGCGCGAACATCGCCGCGTCGCGGCGCTGTGGCGAGCCGGCCGGATGGTGCGACACCAGGACCGGCGCCGGGGTCTCGAACGCAAACTTGACCGGCCGGTCGAGCTTGCCGCCGGTCGCGCTCGTGGTCCCCGCCGGGATCTCGACCGTGTACGTCGTCGCCTGCGGGAACCGGACCTCGGGATCGAACACGATCGTGCGCGTGCCGATCCACCGCCACCGGCCGCGCGGCTGGGGCGACAGCTTGACCGGCACCGTCGCCGCGGCGTTGTCCTGCGCGGTGACCGCGACCATCGGCTGGCTGAACGTCACGCTGAGCTCGGGCGCGAGCGGCACGCTGCCCTCGGGCATGTAGCGCAGCACGCGCAGCGCGGCGCCCGCGGCGCCTGCGGCGGGCGGCGGCCGCAGCGAGCCGGCCGGCGGCGGAAACGAGCCCTGGATCGTCTGCCCGGTCCGCGGCGGCGGCTGCGACTTCGCGCGCAGCGCCACCCGCTGCGCGTCGCCGGGCTCCGCGGCGATCGGCTTCATCCGCTGGACCAGCGCCGCGGCCTCGGCCTCCGGCAGCTTCCGCGCCGGCGCGAGCTTCGCGCGGTCGAACGCCGGCGGCCCGGCCTTGCCGCTGGACACCCGCAGCTCGAGGCCCGCGGGCGGCGGATCCGCGACCTGCACCGGCGCGCGCGGCGCCGAGCTCCCGGTCCCGACCGGCGCACCGGTCCCCGCCTCGCGCCCGCCGCACGACGCGTACACCACGGCGAGCAACGTCGCGACCACCTGCCTGCGAATCGACAGCGAACGATCTGGCATCACGGATCCTCCAGCGCGATCCAACGCACACGCCACCGCTTCGCGCTGCGACAACGGTGGCCCGCACCGCCGCCCGGCGCAAGCCAGGCCTCGGGATTCGCGCGGGAAACTCGACGGTCAACCGTCAATTGAGCGACTGTGAATCGACCGCGTGGCGAAGCAGCGCGGCGCGATCGACGATCTCGGCCGCCGACTCGTGGGTCGCCGCCAGCACCACCGGCGGCGCGACGTCGGCGTCGAGCGCTTCCTTCCAGCGCGCCGCGCACAGGCACCACTGATCGCCGGGGCGCAGCCCGGAGAACCCCGGCCGCGGCGTCGACAGATCGTTGCCGCGCGCCGCGGAGAACGCCAGGAACGCCTCGGTCATCTGCGCGCACACCACGTGGCGGCCGAGGTCGCGCTCGTCGGTCTCGCAGCAGCCGGTGCGAAGGAACCCGGTCACCGGCCGGATCGAGCATGGCTCGAGAGGGAGGCCGAGCAGGTTGCGCTGCGTGGACGACATGCGCCGACGATAGCCCGGCCGCGCGCGCCGTGCGCAGGCGTTTCAAGCCGTTTCGCGCCGTCCCGACCGGGCCCGCGATCGCCGCGGTGGGCGCCCCTGTCGCGCCGATCGCTCGATCCAGGCGCGGCATCGGGCGGATCCGCTGTACGCCGGCCGCGGCCTCGTAGTATCGCGGCCCCGTGACGTCTCGCCGCGCATCGCCGCCGCTCGACCGCGTGCTGCTCGCCGCCCTCGAGGACCTGGCCGGCGCGGTGATCGTCCTCGACGACAAGCTCGCCATCCTGCACGCCACCGCCGACGCCGAGCGCATGATCGGCGGGCCGATCCGGCGCGGGCTGTCCATCGTCAAGGCGCTGTGCGGCGAGGCCGAGCACCGCCCGGTCGCCGAGGGGCTGGCCCACGGCCAGCCGACCAGCGGCTCGATCGAGCGACCCGCCCCCGACGGTACGATCCGCACGCTGCACGTCCGGGCCACCCCGATCCAGCGCGACGGCCGGCGGATCGGCTGGACCGTCACGATCGACGAGTCCCGGCGCTGCGAGCCCGACGGCGCCGAGCCCGCCGTGCTGTTCCACGGCATGTGGACCCGCGACCCCGGCATGAAGCGGGCGTTCCACATCATCGCGCGCGCCGCCGCGCGCGAGGTCGGCGTCCTGATCCGCGGCCCGACCGGCTCGGGCAAGGAGCTCGTGGCGCACGCGATCCACGCGCTGTCGCCGCGGGCGCGCGGCCCGTTCCGCGCGGTCAACTGCGCCGCGCTGCCGCCCAACCTGCTCGAGAGCGAGCTGTTCGGCCACGTCAAGGGCGCGTTCACCGGGGCGGTGTCGGCCAGCCCCGGCATCTTCCGCGCCGCCCACGGCGGGACGCTGTTCCTCGACGAGGTCGCCGAGCTCCCGCTCGAGCTCCAGGCCAAGCTCTTGCGCGTGCTCGAGACCCACAGCGTGATCCCGGTCGGCAGCGTCGAGCCCAGCGCGGTCGATGTCCGGATCGTCGCGGCGACCCACCAGCCGCTGCGGACCGCCGTCGAGCAGGGCCGGTTCCGCGCCGACCTCATGTACCGGCTCCGGATCGTCCCGGTGTTCCTGCCGCCGCTCGCGGCGCGGTGCGGCGACGTCGAGCTGCTCACCCACAAGCTGATCGAGCAGCTCAACCAGCAGAGCGGCCGCCGGATCACCCGCGTCAGCCCCGGCGCACTCGAGGCCCTGACCGAGTACCCGTGGCCGGGCAACGTCCGCGAGCTGCGCAGCGCGCTCGAGTACGCCTACGTGATCGGCGACGGCAACCAGCTGGTCGAGACCGACCTGCCGCCCGAGATCGTCGGCGGCGACACCGCCGCCCCCCGCGCGAACACCTCGCCGATCACCGCCACCACCAGCAGCGCCGGCGACGGCGACCGCCCCGAGGCCCGCCGGATCCGCGTGGCGCTGGAGCGCGCCGCCGGCAACCGCGAGCGAGCCGCGCAGATCCTCGGCATGTCGCGGGTCACCCTGTGGCGCCGGATGCGGTCGCTGGGCCTGCTCGATCCATCCGAGCTGACCGACACCACCGAGTGACCGCCGGAGCGGCGTTTGAAGTGCCAACGCGCCGCCGCCGACCGGGGACGTCCAAGACAGCAACGGGGGAGCAGTGAATGAACGGACCGCCGGGAGCGCGGGCGGCGACGCGTTGGCCTTCACGCGGTAGGAGCATTCACCCGCGTTTCGCGTTGCCCGCAAAAACGCGCTGACACGAACGCGGCAGCCGCGCGAGCCCCGGCCGCCGAAATGACGGGTGGCGCGAAAAATGCCATCGACCCGTCAATTGCTCCGGTTGCGGGCGCGGGCGCACATCCGCCCCCTTGACCGGCGCCGCTGGCGTCGTCGACAACCTCAAGCCATGCGCAGCCCGCAGCGGGGAGTGTGGATGTCAGCCGGTCGCGTCCTCTGGAGCAGGCCCGAGAGCTCGCTGGTCCTGGCTCTAGCCGTGGCCGCCGCCTGTGGCTATCCCCGGCCGCCAGACGTCGGCGACGACGACGTCGGCTGCGCGAGCGACCAGAGCTGCGGCGGCTCCACGCCGTTCTGTGTCGACCGCGTCTGCGCGGTCTGCAAGGCGAGCGTGAACTGCCCGGCCGCGCGCCCGGTCTGTGACGCAACCAGCCATGACTGCCGCAGCTGCGCCAGGGACAGCGAGTGCGATTCCGGCGCCTGCGACCTCGCCGCCGGCAGGTGCGTCGACCCGGGCGCGATCCTCTACGCCTCGCCCAGCGGCATCATGGCGGATCCATGCACGCGCGCGTTCCCATGCTCGCTGTTCAAGGCTTCGTCCGCTGTCGAACCGAGCCACCCGTACATCGTGCTCCTCCCAGGCTCGCATGGAGGCACGCAGTTCGACGGTCAGAAGGCCACCGTCTGTGGCAACGGCGCCACCATCGTCGGCAACAATGTCCTGCTTCACGGGTCGTCTGTGACGATGCGCGACGTGAAGGTGATCGAGACTGTACGCGTGAGTGCATTTGGCGCGGGATCCGCGTTCGTCGGCTACGACTCCGAGCTCACCCTCGATGACGTCGAGTTCCATCTGACGGCGATACACGCCATCGACGGCGGCCGTGTCCTCACGCTCCGGAACACGACCATCGCAAATGGGCGTATCTCGACGGGCGCACATGTGATCGTCGACCGCTCGACGTTCTTGCCGGGCTCCTCAATTTCACTCTTTGGCACCGATGCGTCTCTCCAGGTCACAAACTCCGTCTTTGTAGCCACGGTCGGTGACAAGTTCATCGCGATCAATGACGGGACACCAGGCTCCACCGCGCCCGGAGGCGCGTCGGTATTCAACAACACGTTCATCGGCGGCGCGATTGGCTGCAGTGGAAGCCCGCTCTACGGCAAGAACTTCAACTCCAACATCTTCTACAATGTCAGCAGTGTGCAGACCGAACCAGGCTGCAAGTACAATCACAACCTGGTCGTGCCGTTCTTCGACTACGGTGGCACGGGCAACATCACCGGAGATCCCTTGTTCGTGAATGCCGCGAGCAACGACTTCCACCTGCGCGCCGGCAGCCCGGCGATCGATGCCGCCGACCCCGCCCTGGTGAACGGCCACGATCGCGACGGTCAGCCCAGGCCCGGCGGCGGGCGGTCCGACATCGGCGCGTTCGAGTACCGCCCCTGATCCGGCGACGAGGTGCGATCGGACCAGGCCCGGCGCCTGGTGGTTGCCCGACAAATCCGCTGCCGGACCGAGCGCAGTCGGCGATGCCCCCTTGACCGCCGGGGCGCACCCCGAGGACAGTTCGGGGTATGGCAGAACCGCCGAGCCCCTCCACCGCCCCAGGCAAGGTCGAGCCGTACATTCCGGCCAGCAAGTCACTGCCGGAGCTCACGGTCGGCGTGGTCATCCTGGGCGGACTGCTCTCGGTGATCCTCGGCGGCGCCAATGCCTACCTCGGCATGTTCGCCGGCATGACGGTCTCGGCCTCGGTGCCGGCCGCCGTGATCTCGATGGGCATCCTGCGCGCGCTGCGGACCGGCAACATCCTGCAGAACAACGCGGTCCAGACCGCGGCGGCATCCGGCGAAGGGCTCGCCTCGGGCGTGATCTTCACGCTCCCGGCGATGGTGATCCTCGGAGTGTGGTCGCGGTTCTCGTACGTCGAGACCACGCTGATCGCGGCGTTCGGCGGGATCCTCGGCGTGCTGTTCACCATTCCGCTGCGCCGCGCGCTGATCATCGACCAGCCGCTGCAGTTCCCCGAGGGTGTCGCCACCGCCGAGGTGCTCAAGGTCGGCGCCGAGGGTGGCGGTGGGCTCCGGGTGCTCGTCCTGTCGGCGGCGATCGGGGCGGTCGTCAAGCTCGGCGCCACGGGTTTCAAGCTATGGACCGAGACCGTGAAGTTCGGCACATGGATCAGCGGCGGCACGGCCACCGCCTCGGCTGCGACCACGGCCGCGGCCCCCGCAGCGGCGGGCGCGGTCGCTGCGAAGGCCGGTGTGCCGTTCTACTTCGGGATCAACGCGTCGCCCGCGCTGCTCTCGGTCGGCTACATCGTGGGGTTCAACGTCGCGGCGGTGATCTTCGCCGGCTCGGTGCTCAATCGCTGGATCGCGGTGCCGCTGTTCTCGATGTTCGGCGACGCGAGCGCGATCATCGTCGACAAGGTCAAGCACGTCACGCTCGCCGATGCACTGCAGGGCAAGGATGCGCTCGAGGCCGCGAGCGCGTACCACAGTGCGGTGACGCGCTACCTCGGCGTCGGCGGCATGCTGGTCGGCGGCGTGTGGTCGCTGTACAAGCTGCGCAAGTCACTGCTCGGCGGGATCACCGCCGGCCTCGAGGCCTATCGCAAGCGCCGCAGCGGCGGCAGCGAGGCCACGCTGCGCACCGAGCACGACATGCCGATGAACATCATCCTGATCCTGATCGCGGTATCGGTGGTGCCGCTGTTCTTGATCTTCTGGCACTTCACCGACTCGGCCTGGATCAGCGCGGTGATGGCGGTGGTGATGCTGATCGCCGGCTTCCTGTTCTCGGCGGTAGCGTCGTACATGGCAGGCCTGGTCGGCTCGTCGAACAATCCGGTGTCCGGCATCACGATCTCGACGATCCTGGTGTCCGCGCTGCTGCTGCTGGGCCTCGGGCTCAAGAGCCCGGCGGGACCGATCGCCGCGATCCTGATCGGCGGCGTGGTGTGCTGCGCCGCGGCGATCGGCGGCGACAACCTCCAGGATCTCAAGTGCGGCCAGCTGGTCGGCTCGACGCCGTGGAAGCAGCAGGTGATGCAGATCCTCGGCGTGGTCGTGGCCGCGTTCGCGATGGCGCCGGTGCTGAACCTGCTCAACGACGCGTACAAGATCGGCGTCGGGCTCCAGGCACCGCAGGCCAACCTGATGGGCACGGTCGCGTTCGGCGTGTTCGAGGGCGGCCTGCCGAAGACGATCATCGGAATCGGCGCCGCGATCGCCGTGGTCGTGATCATCATCGACTCGCTGCTGGCGCGCAGCGGCTCGAAGATCCGCATCCCGGTCATGGCGTTCGCCGTCGGCGTCTACCTGCCGTTCGATCTCAACGTGTCGATCTTCCTCGGTGGCGTGGTCTCGTGGCTGGTCAAGCGCGCGCTCGACCGCGCCGGCGCAACGCCGGAGCGCCGTGGCGAGGCCGAGCGCAATGGCCTCCTGGCCGCCGCGGGCTTCATCACCGGCGAGGCGCTGCTGGGCGTCGGGCTGGCGATTCCGATCGTGTTCAACAAGCCGATCGTGCTGGCACGCTTGCCGATGATCCCCGGTGATCGCGATGTCCATGGGCGGTTCGAGGACTTCGCACCACCGGCGCTCGTGTTCGTCGTCGTCGTCCTGATCCTGCTGTATGTGCTCTCACTTCGTAAGGAACGGAAGCCGATCTGACGCCGTGCGCCCCCGGTCCACGCACATGCCACAAGTGCAAGAACTTGCACAGAAACTGGGTGGGGGAAAACCCTCAGGGTCGGGTGTCCTCACCTGTTAGTGAGCTGGATCCTCTAGCCAGTGCAGAAATGATCTCCCGGCGCGGCGCTTGCTGTACCGTTTCGGCATGACGCGCGTCCTCCTCCTTGGCTTTGTCTTGGTGGCGACGTCTTGCGGCGGTAGCAAGACGTTTCCGAGCCTGTGCAACGGTCAAGCCTCCGCACCGGCGGAATGCAACACGCCCTGCAACCCCGCACCCGGTTCGACCGACAGCTGCGCGACCGGCTTTCATTGTTCGGCCGACGGCAAGTGCGACACGGTCTGCACCCTGGGCGGCAGCGAGTGCGGCAAAGGCTATCTGTGCACCGCCGACGGCCGCTGCGTCTCGGATGGCTCCGGCAGCGGCAGCGGCGAGGAGCCCGACGCGTGCCCGTCCGTGGAGTTCACCGCGACCAAGACCATTCCGTCGATCCAGATCGTGATGGACCGCAGCGGTTCGATGAAGAACAACTTCACTGACGATCCGCTGGTCGACGTCGACCACCCGCAGAAGTTCGCCACGGAGCAGACCGCGCTCATCGGACCGCAAGGCATCGTGACCCAGCTGGAGGGCAGCGTCTACTTCGGTGCGACGTTGTACCCGAGCGGCGGAGGCGCCGGGTGTGGACAGAACCTCTTCCGCGCGCCGCGCGCGCTCAACAACCACGACGTGATCGAGGCGCTGATTGCGGCGCATCCACCCGCCGGCAACACGCCGACGCCCCAGGGGATCGACGCGGCGGTCGCCGACTTCGTGGCGAACCCGGCGCCGCGGGGCTCGCCTCCGGTGATCGTGCTGTCCACGGACGGCCTACCGAAGGACTGCAACGGCAACGAGGGGAACCTCAAGGCGGATTCCGTGACCTCGGCCAAGAACGCCTTCAGCAAGGGGATCCGGATGTTCGTCCTGGTCGTCGGAAACCAGTTCGATGACGTCTTCAAGCGGGACCTCGCCAACGCCGGCCAGGGCGTCCAGGCCGGTCAGCCCGACGCGAAGTCGTACCAGGCGACCGATACGGCGAGCCTCGAGGCAGCGTTCCAGGAGATCATCCGCGGCGTCGTGTCGTGCGACCTCAAGCTCAACGGCCACGTCGACCCGGGCAACGCCCAGGGCGGCATCGTCAAGCTCAACGGCACGACCCTGAGGTTCGGCACCGACTGGGCGATCACCCCCGATGGCATGGGGATCAGCCTGCTCGGCAATGCGTGCACCACGCTCAAGAACTCGCCGAACCCGACGGTCAGCGCGACGTTCTCCTGCGGCGCCGTGATCTTCTGATCGGCGCGCCCGCTACACCAGCGGGCGCACCATCCTGAGCGCGCGCTGGCCGCGATCGTAGGTCGCGGAGCCGTCGACCACGCGGAACCCGGCGCGCGCGTACAGCCGCTGCGCCGAGACGTTGGTCTCGGCCACGGTGAGTCGCAGGTTGCCGATCCGGCTCGACGGCGCAACGCGCTCGGCGACCTCGATCACGTGGGTCAAGAGCTTCGAGCCGATGCCGCGGCGCTGGAACGCCGGCAGCACGGCGAGCGCGAGCAGGTCTGCGACGACCTCGGCGTTGGGGCTCTGGCCTTCCATGTAGAACCCGAGCATCGCGAACGCGCGGCCGCGGCCCTGCAGGTCGTGATCGATCCACGCCAGCACGCCGGGCTGCTCGAGCCACGACGGCAGGATGCGAGTGTAGTCGCCGAGGTCGCGATATGCCTCGGCGCCGGTCGCGATGATCCACGGATGGTCCGCGACCTCAGCGCGACGGATCACGATGCCACCAGCAGCGCAGGCTAGCCGGCGAAGCCGCCGCCCTGCACGTCGCTGTCGCGCGCGCGAGCTGGCGGGGGAGCCGCGGCCGCTGGCTTGCGCTGCGGCAGCGCGCTCATCGAAGGTCCCGGAGACGAAGCTGCCGTGGCGCGCAGCGCCGCCGCGCCGTCGTTGGCGAGCACGGCGCCGGCGAGCGTGCGCAGCGTGTAGCGGCCTGGCGAAGTGCGGACGAACAGCGACGTGTCGCCCTTCCGCTTGATGTCCATCGACAGGTCGCGAGCGACGACCGTGTCTGGAGTCTTCGACTTGCTCGGCAGACGCGCGGCCGCGCGCTCCACGATCTCGCGAACCGACATCGGCACCGCCGTCTCGCGCAGGATCTCTTCCACCACAGCAAGCGTGCTCATGACCGTCGTGCCTCCCTCGAGAAAAGACGTTGCGTTCGGAGCGTCGAGACCGGGGCCATCCTAGCGCCGCGAGCCGCCGGAACCAGCCTTGACATCCCTTTTTTTTCGGTCGCCCGGCGTTGCGCCGCTGGCCGTGAAGCCCCGCCTGGATTTCCCTTGCATCTCGCGTGGTCCAGGCGCGCGGTTGCGCGTCCCGCGGCATGATCGGATGCTGTGCCCGGGCGCACGTGCCCGGAGGGACCATGTCGTTCGGCATCATCGAGGTGATCACGCTGCTGCTCGGCATGGCGGGGTTCGGGCTCGCGCCCAACCCGAAGCCGGCGACGCCGGACCAGGCGCTGCGCTACGCCCTCCCCGACCCGGACTTCGTCGCGCACATCGACGCGGCGAGCCTGGTCCCCGGCAACTACAAGCTGCTGGGCCAGCTCGCGGATCAGCCGCAGATCCAGGCGTCGCCCGAGGTCCAGAAGCTGGTGCGCGAGGCGATCGGCGAGATCGAGGGCGCGCGCACCATCGCCAGGTTCGCGACCGGCATCGACGTCACCGCCGACATCACCGACGCCACCGTGTTCGTCCAGCTCGTGCCCCAGGCCGATCCGAGCTTCGTGGTCGCGGTGCGCGGCAAGTTCGCGCCGGCCAACCTCGAGAAGATCGCGAGCGCGACCGGCGGCGCGCCGACCCGGGTCGACAGCGGGCTGCTCGTCGAGCTCGGCGGCCGCGACACCGCGCTCGGGCTGACCCGGGACGGGGTGATGCTGGTCGGCACGCCCGGCCTGGTGCGCGACCGGCTCGGCGACGGCTGGCGGCCGCCGAGTCACGCCGCCGGCACGAGCCTCGGCCCGGCCGCCGACGCGATCGGCGACAAGCCGGTGTTCGCCGTCGTGATGACGCTGTCGCAGACCGCGCGCGGCGAGCTGCTCGGGAAGCTGCCGCCCGGCGGGCTCGCGGCCGACCTGGTCACCCGGCACAAGCTGGCCGCGCTGTCGGTGCTCCACAACGGCGTCACCTGGACCTGGATCGACGGCTCGAAGGCGGGCCTCGACGCGATGGAGCTGGTCGCCAGCGGCGTGATCGATGTCCTGCGCGCGTCCCAGATCGCGCCGCGCGGCGTCGCCAGGATCGCGCTGGGTGCGCTCGACTCGTACCGCGGCACCAGCCCCGAGCTCGACGATCTGCTCAAGCACAAGGCCGAGCTCATGAAGATCGTCGACGCGTACACCGGAGACGGCAATTTCAAGGTCGCGATCGACAAGAACCCGAAGACCCTGCGGCTCGGCGTGCGCGCGACCGGCAAGACCGCGGGCGACGTGGTGCCGTTCGGGCTGGTGGCGCCGCTCGCGGTGATCGGCTACCTCACCGAGCGTGCCGAGGCCACCGAGGCGAAGACGAATGCCAAGGCAAAGCCGGTGATCGTCGAGCCCGAGCGCGCGCCGGCCGCCAGGCCTCCGACCGGCAAGCCCGCGAAGCCGCCGATCGCCGCACCGCCGGCCGGCAAGCCGCCGGCCCGGCCGCCGACCAGGCCATGACCGCGCGCGCCGCGCGCTGGTGGTCGCAGGGCCTGAGCCGGCGTTTTGGGCTACGCTGTGCCCGCCTTGCCGTCGACGCGCGCGCTCATCCACGCCCCGTGGTCCGCCTCCAAGGTGTCGACGGCGCTGCGCTGCCCGCGGCTGTTCCACTTCAAGTACGTGCAGAAGATCCCCGAACCCGAGGTCATGCCGGAGGCCCGGATCGGCAAGGCGATCCACAAGGTGCTCGAGCAGATCTTGCTGGGGACGCCGCTGGCCGAGGCGACCGCCGCGGTCCGCGCCGAGCTGACGAGCGAGATCGAGCAGCTGCGGTTCGACGCGCTCGCCACCGGGATCCCGGCATTCACCAGCCGGATCGGCCAGTTCCGCCGGCGCCGCCGGGTCGCGCGCCAGCTGGTCGAGTATTCGCTCGCGGTGCGCGAGGATCTGTCGACGACCCAGTTCTACAGCGGCGACGCCTACTACCGCGGCGTGCTCGACCTGGGGTTCCTGTTCGAGGACGACTCGATCGCGCTGGTCGATCACAAGACCGGCCAGCGGATCCCGGGGACGTCGATCGCCGATCAGCTCGAGGGCTACGCCGTGCTCGCCGCGGCGGCGTTCCGCCACGTCCGATCGTTCTGGCTCGGGCTGCACTGGATCGCCGAGCGCGCGGTGGAGTGGAGCCCGCCGGTGCCGCCCGCGACCATCATCGATCGGCTGGTGCCCGACCTGTTCGACAACATCGAGGCGGCGGCGCTTGCGATCGACGACGGCCCCAGGCCCAATCCCGGGTCATGGTGCGACCGCTGCAGCTATCGCGAGCTGTGTCCGGCGAGCCGCGAGCTGCGCTACGAGCCGGTCGAGTACTACGAAGATGACGAAGATTAACGAACGCATCGCGCTCGTCGAGCGCCAGCGCCGGTTCGAATGGCGGCTCGCGCGAGAGGTCCAGACCGCCGCCGCCGGCCGGTTCGTCGCCGGCAAGACCCACGACCTGCTCAACCTGGTGCAGATCGTCCAGCTCGCCACGCTCGAGCTGGCGCGGCGGTGCAGCCCCGAGGCCGAGGAGTTCATCGCCGACCTGCGCAAGGCGGCCCAGGACGCCCAGCACCAGCTGTCCGAGCTGATGGCGGTGGCGCGGCCCGACGAGGTCATCGCGGCGGGCGCGCACGTCGGCGCGGCGGTCACCGCCGCGATCGAGACCGTGCGGGCGGCCTCGACGATCGAGGTCGATCTCCACCTCGCGGTCGCGTCCGGGCTCACGACGCGGTGCTCCGCCGAGGAGCTCGAGCACGTGATCTACGGCCTGACGCTCGATGCCGCCGCGGCCGAGGCCGAGGCCACGGCGGCGGCCGACCCTGCGCTGGCCGAGGTGGCGCCGCGCCCGATCGAGCTGTTCATCCGCGAGCGCACGATCGACGGCAAGCCGTGGCTCGAGATCGTCCGCGGCGTGCGGGTCGAGCTCGCCGGCGAGCGCTTCGACCTCCAGGCGGTCGACGCGATCGCGGTCAAGAACGGCGGCGAGCTGGCGTACAGCGAGCGCCGCGGCGGCGGCACCGAGCTGGTCGTCGCGCTGCCGGTGGTCCGGGGCCAGCGCTAGGCTAGCGCCGCCAGCGCAGGATCCGCTGCGGCCACGGCGGCATACCGTCGTCGCGCAGCCGGGCTGCGTCGCGCGCGACCAGCCGCGCCAGGCTGACCAGCCGCGCGTGGAGCTCGTCGGGCGCGCCGCTGGGCCCCAGCTCGACGCCGCCGTCGTCGCCCAGCACCACGGTGGTGGGGAACGCGGCGTCGCGGGTGTAGATCACCGCGCGGTACCGCGCCGTGGCGCCGTCACCGTCGCCGTCGCGCTCGAGCAGGTAGCGCGCGCCGTCGGTGGGGTGCAGGTCGCGCGGCACGCCGGCTCGCTACTCGCCGAGGTCGGCGGCGAACCGGCTGGTCACCGCCGCGGCGTTGCCCCACTGCGACTTCTTCCACTCGACGTTCCAGCTGCGCAGTAGCCACATCGGATCGAGCAGCAGCCGCGCGCCGATCGCGGCGGCCGGCTTGCCCCACAGGTCGCTGCGCTCGCCGGGATCGCGGGCGAGATCGTAGAGCCGCGGGGTCTGGGTCCCGATCAGCTTGAGCTTCCAGTGGCCGATCCGCCCGCCGTGCGCGTTCTCGTACTGCGACGACACCGACATCAGCGGGTAGCCGCGCGCGCCGTTGGCCAGCCCGATCAGCGACATGCCCTGCCACTCGGGGTCGGCCTGGACGCCGAGCGCGTCGGCGACGGTTGGCACGATGTCGATGCCCTCGGTGCCCTCGGAGATCCGCGCCGCCGGGAACAGCGCCGGGTAGTGCACGATCAGCGGCACGTGGACCAGGGTCTCGTGCACCGAGCCGCCGTGACCGACGCGGCCGTCCTCCCACTGCTCGTCGCCGTGGTCCGCGGTGATGATCAACATCGTCTGATCCCACGCGCCCCAGCTCTTGAGCTTCTCGATCAGCTGGCCGACCAGGTCGTCCTGGTAGCTGACGTTGGAGTCGTACAGCGCGCGGACGTGGTCCCTCTCGTGCTCGGTCAGGTCCTTGGCGAAGCCGCCCGGGCCGTCGTCGCCGAACTCGGCCGCGAACCGGCCCTTGTAGCCGCCGTCGTAGCGATCGAGCCACGGCTGCTTGGCCCGCCAGGTCACGTGGGTGTCGATCATGCCGAGGTAGAGGAACCACGGCTGGTCCTTCTTCGGCGCGATGAACGACAGCCCCTTGTCCATGATGTCGGCGCCCTTGAGCCCGAGCCCCTTCTCGATGTGGTTGACGAACTTGTCCCAGCCCGAGCCGAAGCCGCGCGACGGGCGGATGTAGCCGTTGCCCGAGGCGCCGGCGACGAACCGGCCGGACTTCCGGGCGACCTCGTCGATCGTCACCCACTTGTCCGGCAGGTGGTCGGCCATGTCGATCGCCTTGTGCTTGGCGAGGTAGTTCGAGGTCCACATCGAGGCGTGCGAGACCTGCGATTCGTTGCCCTGGACGTAGTTCTGGGTGAACAGGGTCGAGCTCTCGGCGAGCTTGTCGAAGTTCGGAGTCTCGGGCCGCGCCCGGGGGTTGAACGTCCGGACGCGATCGGCGCGCAGCGAGTCCATGATGATGAACACGACATACTTCGGCGGATCGCCGCGCTTGACCGGCGCCGCGTCGCCGGGCACCACGAGCGCCGCGCCCGACAGCGCGGTGGTGGCGCAGCCGGCGCCCTCGAGGTCGAGCCGCGCCGCCTTGCCCGCGACGGCGGACAGGTCGACCGCCGAGCCGGTGCCGGTGAGCTTGCCCTCGGCGGTCGTGCCATCCTCGGCGGTGGCGAGCACCGAGACCGCGCAGCTACCGTCGGACAGGTCGCCGGTCAGCCGGGCCTTGTCGGGCACCGCGACGTACCAGCTCATCTGGCCGCCCCGGGGCAGGATCAGCGCGCGCTGCGCCGGATCGTAGAACGTCACCGCCGCGTCGTCGGCGGCGGTCGCCGCGCCGATCTGCAGCCACGCGACCGCGACGCCGGACGCCCGGCTGAACAGCTGCAGGGCGTTCTCGCCCTCGCGGAGCTGCCCCGACGGGACCGTCAGCTCCACCGTCGACCAGCCCGCGGTGAGCTTGGCGTTCAGGTCCTTGCCGTCGTTGACCCGCAGGCTGACGGTGGTGTCGGCCCGGGCGAATGCGCGCAGCCGCACACTGCCGCGCCCGGCCTGCGCCGCGGTCAGCGGCACGAACACCGTGCCGGTCTTGCCGGTCAGCCGGGCGACCTTGACCTCGCCCTCGACCTGGCGCAGCTCCCACGACTTCTTGGCGCCCTTCATGACGTTGGCGAACCGGACGTACTTGGCGAACCCGGCCGAGCCGGCCGCGACCACGAGCCCGCCGCCCCGGGTCAGGTGCGCCGACAGCCGGTTGTCGACCAGCGAGTACACCGGGTGCTCGGCGCCGCGCGCCGCGGCCCGCACAGGCGGAGTCGCCGGCGCGGGCGCGCGGGCCTCGGCCGCCGCGGGGCTGGCCGGTGCGCCCGGGGCCGCTGCCGGCAGCCCGGCGGGCCTGGGATCAGTGGTCGCCGGATCCTTGGCGCTCTTGCCGCACCCCGCCGCGGCCAGGGCGATGCCCGCGGCGACGATCGCCGGGTACGGTCGCCGGTACAGTCGATGGTCCATCGACGAGAAACTATGCGTGAACGCAGATCCCGAGCAAGAATGCTGGCGGCAAAAGCGCCGGCCTACCGCACACGCCAGCCGTGGGCGTAGACGTTGGCGCGCCGGCCGCGCACGAATCCGACCAGCGCGAGGTTGAACCGCTCGGCGAGATCGATCGCCAGGGAGCTCGGCGCCGAGACCGCGGCGATGATCGGCACGCCGAGCATGATCGCCTTCTGGACCAGCTCGTAGCCGAGCCGCCCCGACAGCACCAGCACGTGGACCGACGGATCGATCCCGGCCGCGAGCGACCAGCCGACCAGCTTGTCGACGGCGTTGTGCCGGCCGACGTCCTCGCGCGCCGCGACCAGCGCGCCGGCGGTGGTGGCCAGCCCGGCGGCGTGCAGCCCGCCGGTGTCGGCGAACACCGACTGGGCGGTGCGCAGCGCCTCGGGCAGCCCGGCGAGCACGCCGTGCGCGACCGCGGTGTCGGCGGTGACCTCGCGGGCGCGCAGCTCGAGATCGGCGATCGCGACCCGGCCGCACACCCCGCACGCCGCCGAGGCCAGGAGGCCCCGGCCGGCGAACGCGCCGGGGGCCACGTCGATCTCGACCGCGTCGTCGTCGACCTGCGCGAGCGGGCCGGCGGCGACCGACTCGGCGTGGAGCAGGCCGCGCACCAGCTCGAGATCGTGCCCCGGGGTGCGCATGATCGTGGCCACCGGGGTGCCGCGTGCCCGGAGCTGCAGCGGGGCCTCGACCACGACCCGATCGCGCTCCGCCCGGCGGGCGTCGCCGTCGAGGCGGTCGATTCCGACCTCCCGGCTCGCGACCTCCCGGATCTGGCTCACCGCGGCATCTTACCCCGCACTCCGGTGGTTGGTACGATGCGGCCGTGAAAGACCGGGTGTTCCGCGATCCCGTCCACGGACTCATCGAGTTCAAGGGCGCGGACCGCCCGATCGCCGACCTGCTGGACACCCGGGTGATGCAGCGGCTGCGCCGCATCAAGCAGATGGGCTTCGCCTGGCTGGTGTACCCCGGCGCGGAGCACTCGCGGTTCGGCCACGCGCTGGGCGCGTTCCACATCGCGCAGCGGGTCGCGCGCCGGCTCGACCGCGAGCTGTCGCCCGAGACCGCGCTCCACATCAAGGTCGCGGCGCTGCTCCACGACGTCGGCCACGGCCCGTTCTCGCACGCCTGGGAGCACGTGTTCGCCGGCCACGACCACGAGCGCTGGGGCGCCCGCATCGTCGCCGAGGACGCCGAGCTCGGCGCGATGCTCGAGGCGCTCGAGCCCGGCCTGCCGGCGACCCTGCGCGAGTTCTGGGGCAAGCGCTACAAGCCGCACTTCGCCCGCAAGCTGGTGTCGTCGCAGCTCGACGTCGACCGGCTCGACTACCTGCTGCGCGACGGCCACTACTCGGGCGCCGGCTACGCGACCTACGACCTCGACTGGATCATCCACGCCGTGCAGATCGCCAAGGTCCGGACCGGCGAGGACGATCCGTCGGACCTGGTGGTCGACTACCGGCGCGGGATGTACGCCGTCGAGCAGTACCTGTTCGCGCGGTCGTACATGTACGCGCAGGTCTATCACCACAAGACGGTGCGCGCCGCCGAGTGGATGTTCATCAAGACGCTCGAGCGCTTCGCCCAGCTCGCGCGCCAGGGCGCCGAGCCCGCCGGGCTGCCGATCGCCGGGGCGATGGCGCGCGGCAGCGAGGTGCCGGTCGCCGATTACCTGCGGCTCCACGACATCTCGGTGTCGACCGCGCTGGACCGCTGGGCCGGGCACGACGGCGCCGGCGCCGACGACCCGGTGCTGCGCGACCTGGCGGCCCGGCTGGTCGACCGCCGGCTGTTCAAGACCTTCGACCTGGGCGACGACCGGCCGGCCGCGGACCGGCTGTGGCCCCAGGCGCTCGAGGTCGCCGAGCGCCGGTTCGGCGCGGCGGCCAGGAGCTACCTCCACCTCGACACCGCGCGCCAGGTCGGCTACCTCGCGTCCGACGAGGAGGAGCTCCACGTCATCGACCACCCGCGCTACGGCGCCGTGACCCTGTCGCGCCTGCTCGAGGACATGCCGCTCGGCCAGCCGATGGCGGCGATCCGCCTGGTCTGCGCCCCCGAGCTGGTCGACGAGCTCCGGCCGCTCGTCGAGCACGCGCTCGGCCGCGGCCGCGGCCGGCGCTGAACGATCCGCCGCGCGCGGGTGGCGCACCGGCATCGACGTTGCCTACCGAGAACGACGGCAACACCACCGTGACCGGGTGATCGCGCCGCTCCGAGCGGCGCTGACCACCGAGCGCCGGCGGCTCGACCGCGGCGGGCTCGAGCGCGCGGCCGCGCTTGACCCAGCGCACGATGTGCTCGGTGTTCGAGAAGTCTCCACGGCGAGTGACATGGTCGGACTCGCCGATTCCAAGATTGAATTTACCTTCGACGGCGCGCGTTCCTGCGGTCGTGTCGCTCCCTTGTGCGCCAATCGCCGCACTCGAGGCGACCGCACAACCAGCGCTGCTCGCACTGCCAGCCGTGATCAGCGCGAGTACAATGGCTACCCCGACGCGACTTGAGAGTCCCATGGAAAGCACCACCGCCATGCTACGTTCGTCGCAATGGCCGGCACGGTGCTCACGACGTCGAGTCGGGCCCTCCTCGAGAGTTGCGCCAAGCTCGGCATCGACAGCGATGCGATCCTCGCCGAGCTCGGGGTCCCACGGACGGTCATCGACGATCCGGACGGCCGGCTGCCGAGCGCGACCATGGCGAGGATCTGGCAGCGGGTCGGTCAGGTGTCGGGCGATCCCGACCTGGCGCTGCACGCGGCCGAGAGCCTGCGGTTCGGAGCCTACCGGGTCATCGACTTCCTCGCCGCGAGCGCGCCGACGGTGGGCGTCGCGATCACACAGATCTCGACCTACTTCCCGATCATCAACTCGGCCGTGCGCTTGCCGATCCGCGCGTGCGGCGACTTCTTCGAGGTCACGCTCGCGTGTACCGACGATC
>Ga0307515_10010088_pt1 | contig 18159 bp, 23 predicted proteins | sample 17_EM_MG_FD_194513 | JGI IMG/M metagenome (GOLD analysis project Ga0307515, IMG submission 194513) | Populus trichocarpa ectomycorrhiza microbial communities from riparian zone in the Pacific Northwest, United States - 17_EM | ecosystem: Host-associated > Plants > Roots > Unclassified | place... | reverse complement strand
GCGAGTGTGATAGATGGTGTGATGAGAGCGGATCAGATCACAGCAAGGTCCGGCTCCATGGAAGCATGCCTCCGCGAGGTCTCTGAGTTGATTCTCCAGATAGCCGCCAGGGAGCGAGTCCTGCGGGGGATATCGGCGCTGAGCCCCTTGGATGATAGGTAACTCACTCGACCAGTGCCTTCCACTGGCCTCGGAGATAGCGGAACACCACTCGTGAGCCATTTGAATCAAACACCAAGGTCGCTCCTTCCATGCTGCCAGGAATTCCAAGAGGGGTATGATGGGTGTGATATCATGTCCATCGGCAATGACTTTTATCATCCGTATAGACAAATGAGATATAATCGTTTCCAATGAACCGCTGGCACACAATTTTAAACGGGGTGAAAAAAAAGAAGATAGGATCATCGCGTACGATTTTTCGGCAGCCCAGAACGTTTCCTCTTCAACGTGTCCACCTAGGAACATATACCACATAAGGAGAGTGTTGGCGATGATAGCTGAATTATCGGTAACGGCTGCGTTGAGATAGGTTTGGTAGGTTTCCAGGATTGGATTTGGGCTGACACGGGTCGCGTCCACAAAGAGATTTGACATCCACAGTGAGTGAGTGAGGGTACCACCCTTCGGAAAGCGGAGGTAGGGCCTGTGGGTGCGAAAGTTATGCGTAAGCATGTCAATAACGCTGTGGAGGTCGGGATCCAACGTATAGAATGTTCTCCGGGAAACTTCCGGGATGGGATATTTGGAAGCACGCTCGTGGGATTGAGCCCTTGCACCCGCGTTGATTTGGAGGATAGCTCGCCCAGCGAAGTATGCCCGGTCCCTCATACCAGGGTACAGTCCGCCGGTTGATTTGAAACATGCCTTGAGGGTGGAAATGATCGAATCGAATAGTGGGTCGTAATCGGAGTCGCTATCGAACCATCGGATAGTTCCTGCAAGACGTATAGCAGAGTCAATGGCTTCGGGGTCAGTGATATTCTGGAGAACCCAACAAACACAGCGCGCATTGTCCGCATTCTGTTTCCGAAGGGCTTCCAGGTTCTGTACGTGCACTAGTAACCCCGGATCGCTCCGAAGCACGAGCGACTGACGGTGCACGTCCTCGGCGATGATTTGGAGTGGCCCTGCACGTCTGAACCTTCCGATCCTTTGGACTAGTCTTTGATTTGCGTTTCCAATCGCTCGACCAATCTGACGAAGTAAGGTGGCTGCCTGGTGTCTGAAGTTTCTCCTCGTATGCTGAGTGTTAGGCGGGATGTGGGACGGTGGGGTCTCCCCAGACAATGCACGTTGCAAGGTTTCGTAGACATGATGGAATGCCGAAACGAGCCTCTGCTGGATGTTCTTCCAGGCGGCGCAGATAAACGAGATGACCTTGGGCGGAGACAAACCTGCCAACAACTTCCGGAATGTCCCGCTGTCTTTGAGATGCCGGAGGGCTGTCGATGTTGGGGTTTGGAATGGACACTCATACGAGGACATGCCGGCGACCACGATCCCAATGTAGAAGATAATACCGAGAACAGCGAAGGAGATAATGACACGTGTGACGGAGGTGTTGACTGACCACATATATCGTGACAGGCCGCAGGTGAGGAGAAGGAGGGCGATTTGGAGCATGATGGGGAGGCTCTCGATGAAGAATCGGAACGGCCATTTCTGGAGACCATCGAACTTGCGTTGGCGATCGCCACACCGTTCGACTATCGATCCTCCCGCGTGTCTGAGGTACCTGTTCAGCCACTGCTTGCCCAGTATTGCGACGAACGCGGCCAACAGAGACATTAGAAGACTTGCATACAAGAGATTAGAGGCTGCAACAACCTCCGGAGGGGGTCCGTTCCATGCTGGAGGAGCCATAGGATCTTCGTCTGGAGCGACAGATCGGTTGAGGCTGAGAAGAATTGCTCGGAGGTAGGCTTCCGACCGTTCACCGGAGTCTGGCTCGAGTTCCGACTGGACATCGATGACAAAGGCGGAACTAACCGCGGAGAACAGACCAGCCTGAGTACATGGTCAACTGCGTGCAGTAACAAGGGGAAGAGGTAGAAGCCCACGAAAATCAAGGTTGTGTTGAGATCCTCGTTGTGCTTCGTCATGTACTCGGTGTCGTACTCCAGCGTCTCTCGTTTGTACGTGGTGTAGAAATCAAACTGGGGGTCTTCGTTTTTAATCGGTTGGAGGTACATCCTTAGAGCCTCTTGGATGCTAAGGGTCTGGAGTCAGCCCGTTCGTTCTTGTGCCATCGATCCTGTATGTCTAACACGCACCATCGGGGGTCTACGTTGACAGGTTTCGCATTCTCCCCGCTACTCATCGTAGTGTTCTACCGCTGGGACGCTGGTGATTGACAAGGTGGAAGGTGGAACGATCGAAAGCAAAGGCCCGCCATCAGCGCGACGGTCATCATGTCGGGCTCGTCCTACACCACGATCCCTTACACGCCTCCAACAACGTCAGTGTACACGTCTGCAATTCAACCAATCCAATCCACAACGACGACCTTCAATGCCTCTGGGTACCCAACCACAACCACGAGTTATGCCTCAGGTTCGGGGCCGTATTCGTACGGGACATACACAGTCCCACCGTACGCATCCACGATGGCCGTGAGCGGGATATCTGGAATGACGCTGCCGTACACACCAACATCGTATCCGTCGTATTATGGGCAGTCTTATTCATCGTTGTACGCGCGTCCGACCAGTCCTGCTGAACCTCCTCCCCCACCGGATTACTCGTCGATCAATCCGGAGGTGGCGACCAAAGCCGTTGAGAAACTGGTGCTTTCTGGGTTGGCGAAGGCAGGGTTTGATGGTAGTGAACCTGGCGCGTTGAGGAGGCTGGAGGTGGAAGTTGTCGAATGTGAGTTTCACCTCATCCTTTGATTGAGATCACGTTCGTTATCCTTCGCGTAGATGTGAAGATGTTGTTCGAGAGGGCACATGAACTCGCGAATCTCGCGAATAGGTCGGGCCCCATCGTCACGGATCTGTTGTCGGCATGTCAAGAACGGAACGTGGATCCGGAGCAGCTGGGAAGAGATGTTGGAGGGCCCAGAGGTAAAAAGCGAAAGTCCTCAGGTGAGTATTTCCCCTTCCCTCTGCCCAGTGTATGATTTATCACCTTCCCGTAGATCCACATCACATCCAAGCTGTGACCTTGTTACTACCTGAACCCACACCTCCTCTGCCACGCATGATTAACGTGGACGACGATGAACCTGGGCTGGTCATACCCGCGACACTTAGGAGCATACCTCACTACACACCTGCCTTACCTCCAAAGCACACATATTTGAGAACACCGGTATGTTCACCCCACTAATATTGTTTTCGGTTGATTGGACCCGTTTTCCCCCAGGTTGCACCGATGAAGAAGGCAGCCGTACAATCACTCGAAAAGAAACTACAGAATGCGGCACTCGTACAAGAATCACTGAAGAGCCTCATGCTTGCGACAGAGGACAACCCCGATGATGAAGACGCCAAACTGCTCGGAGCAATCGTGAATGGACAGGCGATTAGTTACCAACGAAAGCGCTGGAAACTCGGTACATCATAACGATGACTGTTTGTAAGGCTACACCGTGTACACACGAGTCTAGACGGATATCCAGAGCCTTTTTAGGGATGTCAGGATCCTGAACATCTCATCAGGTCTCGGACATTCTCTCTACACCGCGCGTCTGGAATTACAACACGATAGCACGTTTGCTCGAAAACCAGCCAATTTCTCAAGTTACTGGGGATAGGAAGGGCTACAATTTCAACCCCACCAAGTGCGGGCACTACCTTGATGTCTGATGCTTCGGTTTCGTTGGTGTGCTTCAGGTGTTGAGGAACAAATCTCGGGTGATGGAACCCTACTGTGACGGATATGTATATTTCCAGTCTTACGGGCAGTCACTAGTGTATGACGCGATGTACCATGCTGGATGTATTGCGCACATTATGTCACTGTTGCCTCTTGACGGTCTTTGTCTGGACACGAGAGTCGCCCCGCTCGCTGCGTTTTTTGAGTTTCTCCTGGCGTTTGCTTGTTTGCTGAGGGACGCTGTCCCCGGTGTCATCAGCTGAATTAGAAGATTTTCCAAAGCCAAGGTATGGCCCGAGGAATGATGACCAGATTTTGTAGAATGCATATATTGGGATCTATGATGTGTGGGCTGCAGTTTAGAACGAGTAGAGTGGAGCGGGGGTAGGGCTCACGACCGCAGTTAACAGCCAGAATTTGTCGCCAAATATTGCGCTTCCAACTTGGCACGTCCCTACAAAGTATTGTTTGCGAGATAGTAATCGAAAAATCGGGGGTCGCGCTTACAGGTAACATAAACGACATCGAAGCACCATTCGATTACACCTGGTTGGTTGAGATCCTCCCCGGACGAGGTAAGTTCCCCTGTATCCGCCCGTTTTGGTTCCCCTATCCTTGCTAAATACCTGGCGATGAGCGTGGATGGTATGTGCGAGAGGATGTGTATCCAGAAGGATAGCTGAGCGGGTGAGAGCGACTTTGTGCGGAAGATGATTCGAATGAGTGTGGAAAGGATTGTGGCAATGAGAAGACCCTGTCTCAGGTTTGAGATGGCGCGTTCATTGCTTGCGGCCGTTTTCTTTGCGGAAGCGTTTGCCATCGTGGCCGGGGAAGGAGAGGGAGACGTTGCAATCGTGGGAAACCATCAGCGATCCTGCCTCCCGCCGCACACGAACCACACCCTCGTCTGGTCTCTGCTTACGCTCCCTCCAACGAACTCCCTCTTCTTCCTCCATCGCCGGTTTGAAGTCCAAGCGAGACATGCCACCCCCAAACACGCTCAACTGCGACCCTCTCTCAAAGTTCGCAGAAAGGTAACCCACCCCTTCTCCCCCGCACGCGTGCTATTTCTTGCGGCTCTGTCCTTCTGGCCTGGTGGCGTTTCGATCCCAGCCCGCCTCTTGTCTGATTCCTCGGCTTATCTACCTCCGCAGGCTGTACTTTACCACCTTCCCCGGTCCCCTACCCAAACCCCAACACCTCAACACCTGCAGCTCAGAGTTCAAACCTCCCCCCATCCGGGACACCGGACACGGTGCTAGCGGGTCCAGGGCCGAACCCACCTCCGAAGCCGATTCTCAAGCGTCCTACTACTATTTCACCCTCGACGATGACCTGTTCTACCTCTCGTTCTTCCAGGACTGGGGCCCGTTGAACATGGCGATGGTTTACAGGGCGTGTATCCTGATACACGAGCTGCTCGAGGCAAGTGTGCCTTTTGCGTTCCGATTGTCTGTAGGTGCTCAATCGTGGCGTTCATGGGGTAGGATAAGGAACTAGCGCCTTATCGGCTGGTATTCTATTCGTCGAGTGATCCGAGGAAGAAAGCCAACGCTGCGCTGCTAATAGCCCTCTACGTCGTACGTCACTCCATTCACACGCACCCTCGCCCTCGCTCACCGACGTTCATTCCCCCTTCGGCTCGCAGATGGTCGTGCATCGCCGAACACCTTGGGAAGCCTTCCAACCTATTGCAGAGCTCGAGTTCCTCTGCTTCCGTGACGCGGGAAAGGGCCGGTCCGACTTCAACCTGAACATCCAAGACTGCCTCTGGGGTATCTGGAAAGCCATTCAATGCGGACTGTGCGATTTTTCAGAGTTCAACCTCGACGACTATGAGTTCTACGAAAAGGTCGAGAACGGCGACTGGAACTGGATAACGCCCAACTTCATCGCCTTTGCTTCCCCTGTGGACCCAAGCTGGATCAAGAAACAGAGGGAAAAAAACAGTCAGGCCAGCCCCAGTCCGTCCAGGCACGTACTGGAAAGGAAACTACCTCAACCATTCCTGAACTGCCTCGACTACTTCGAGCGGAGGAACGTCAAGCTCGTTGTCAGGCTCAACAACGAACTGTACGATCGCCAGATGTTCATCGATCGGTCAATCGATCACGTAGAACTTTATTTTGATGACGGGACAAATCCTACCGATGAGATCGTGAGGAAGTTCATCGACATGGCGGATGAAATTATAGAAACCGGGGGTGTTGTCGCTGTTCACGTAAGTTATTCGTCGCAATTTCTCGAGACCGGGTACTAAATCTTCCGTATGTGTAGTGCAAAGCTGGTCTTGGCAGAACGGGGACCCTGATAGGAGCATATCTGATCTGGAAGTTTGGTTTCACTGCAACAGAGGCCATTGCTTTCATGCGCATCGTCCGTCCTGGGACGGTCGTCGGCCCGCAACAGCAATATATGTACCTTAAGCAACTAGAATGGGCGAAGTGGGCCGCAGTAGATGAGATGAAGAAGCTTCAAGCACAACAAATCGCCGCCCTTACTGCCGCCGCCGCCGCGAAGGTTGTTGCCCCTGCTACCCCCCCTGCAGAGGACGAAGAGATGAACGAGGGTTCGACGACGACTACCACCACCACCGCAATCCTCACAAAACAGCTGCCGCCTGTGACTCCGAACAAGCACATTGCTGCTGCTCAGGAGAAGGCGAAACTTATCTCTCCACCTGGACAACCTCGCAAAACCCCCGTGGCGAAACGGAAAAGCACGAACGATTGGGAAGAGGAAGGAAGTGAAGAGGTCTTCCCCTTGATCGTCGCGGCGGCGACTACGACCACGACCACGACCACGACCAGGAATACCCCTACCGCAGTTCGGCCACAGAAAGTCAAGAAGACTGCCCCCCGTTCTGCCGCCCCAACTACGAGAGTTGCGGTCTTGGAACAACGGCCAACCAGGGTGACCCGATCAACTACGATTGCGAAGAACAAACTCGCGTCGGGACAGGCGAATAATCTCACCACCGGGAGTCCGGTGAAGAGCACGAAGCCTGTCAGCAGTGTGCAGCCGCCGAATAAGATACCCAGGTTGGCTCACGGTACAACTACAAGGAGCACAACGTCAAAGCCTGCGTCGATAAACACCAATACCAACTCGAACCAGAATTCCAATTCCAACAGCAATACCACGATGTCGAAAAAGGCCCCGCAGAAGACCCCCGCCCCTGGCTCACCTACCCTCCCTTCGAGACTTCCAACGTTGGTAGGGAAGAGACTGAACCACCAAGCCACGAATTCCCTCTGCGACCTGGCTGTCGGGACGCGTTCGGCGAACAGGAGCGGCAGCGCGGGGTTGGGTGGGGTGAAGGAGGGCTCTGCGTGGGTCTCCGAGAATGCGGGAGCGGTTTCAATACCCACCAGTCGAACGGAGAAGCCGAGTTTAAGAAGCTCGAGGCGGAGAAGGAGCAGTTTCAGTGAGGCTTAAGTGCCACCGAGTCTGACGACCCCCACAGCGCCGCTGGCCGCAGTTGGACCCCAAACTTTGCGCGGCTCGCTCTCCCTCCTTTTGTTTGCCCTCCTTCATGGCATGCCGCCGTATCGGCGGATCGGGATCCGGGGGTTCATGTGTTTTCCTTGTTGATACGCCGCTGCACACACATCCCTGGCATGTTATATAGGCGCTCTCTTTGCGCCGATTTTCCCGTAATTATTGTTTGACCTGGCTTCAAACGCTTTACCATTTACTCATTCGTTTACCACTTGAAATACACCACCCCCCTACCCTCCATCCCCCTCCCCTCGTTATCCACCCGTTCTGCCCTTTCAAGCGTGCTGCCCGTTTTGGTTTACACTCCTTCATTTTTCACGATCTCTCTCGCATATTCCAGCATGTACTCTGCAATCACCTTTCCTTTTACACCGCTATCACTGCGCACGTTCTACGTCCATCACTCGGTTGAGCGTTTTGATCATCTATCCCCTTTTTGGGGGGCAACATGTTGCTAGCGCAATGAGGGGTTGAGTACTGAGTGGTTAAGCCGATCTCACCATGACACACTCCCAGGATATACTTTCCCTACCCCATGACCCCAGATCGCGGATTACGTCTCGGCTGTTCATTTAACAATAACACGTTTACGCGGTCCATTTCCGAGTGAGTTGTCTTCTGGTTAGTACGATCGGTACCTAACGCGGACGTTGTCAGTCGGAAAAGGTATGGTCTCCATTCTTGGTGAGAGGGGTGGACTTGACTTGCACGAACGTGATCAAGTTCTCACGAGGGGGATCACGTCTGGACCGACAGGGTGATTGTCCGCGATGGTGGGTGGATACGAGGTCGTTGAGTGAGCAATTGGGTCTAGCTGTTTGCCATGGACACATGATACTGTTGTCGTGCTCCCGTACTAATTAGTTGCAAGTATGACTTGCCGACTGATGAGGTACCGAATTCGTCAGTACCAATTCCCAGAGTCGGATGGTGATAACCCCCATGCGCAGAGGTTAAGTTTAGAGCACGGGTGTCGAGCCTCTGGTTCGAGCGCATTAGCTGTGCTCACTCCAGGAAGATCGGCTCTCGAGGTTCTCGTTCACCTCCGAGCTGTCTGTCACGAGCTTTCAGGATGATCCAATCCCCAGGGCCTGTATTCCGATCGGATTTCCGATGGGGTGGAAGCGGGGATGCTCGGGTAAGTACGAATTTCACACACAGTCTGCCCGCCGGGGCAGGTTGAGGTGTCTCAACTTAGGGGTTCCGACGCGAGAACAGGTACCTAGCCAATGATTGGGGTGTAGATCGCTCACGATCATCAACTACCCCGGGAACTGGCTCCGCGTTCGGACGGCAGAAGATTTTCTCGCGAGAACAATAAGGGTGTCGGCCCACTCAAGACCTCACCACAGTGCTTTCCCCCCATTTGCCTGGGGGGAGAAGGTATTGCTCGTCAGCCGTACGTCGACTCTCGTGGTTTTCTGGGGACGTTTAGCGTGCGGTGGGGTAGTTTCAAGATGCAAAGCTCTCGCGGACCCACGTGCCTGTGGAGAAGTCAAAAGAGTGCTTTGAATCGAAAGAGTGAACGCTACAGATGGAAGATCCCGATAGCCGAACACCAAGCATCCGAAACCCGGGGCCCAGGAATACAATCCAAAAGCTCCGAAGTACCTTTTGCGCTGGCGTTTGGATTTAACGGGACTTCACACTACTTCACGTCGTCCGAGACGCCCCCTCTTTTGTCTCGTTGATCGCTATAGGAACGACGACGTCATTTACCTCCGTTGGCAGGCCGGAATCCAGCCTCGAGTTCAGAGGCGAGGACGTAGTTTAGAAGAGGATGACGCCTCTATCCGTTGAAGGATCTAAGCTAAGAGACTCATGCAGCACCCTTGCCGATGAGAGAAAAGACGGCTGTCTGAAGCAGGGTGACCAGACAATAAAGAGGGAGGGTTTGCAAAGTCCGAATTTCCCACATGGCGCGCCAACGCGAAAAGACAATAAGCTTATCGATTCAAGCGCCCGTCCGTTCACCACGACCATCACTCGCTCGGGCCCTCATTCAGGCGACCCAGGAATAATCTGGTTCTGGCCTCGCTCTCTTCAGAAACCGAACATGCTCGTGAAGAAAACTTAATCTGAATGGGTTACGAACTCGAATTCATTCCTTTCGCTTGCTCTCTTGATCCCTGCGGGTCTTGGGTGACGATACGAGGTCGTCGTCGACCCGTCGAAAACAATAAGGGGTGTTCCGCCCGCCAACCGAAGTCGGATGCCTGAGTGTATTATCGATCTTCTCATCCTCTTCGTCGGATCCTGAAAGTTCGACGCATATATAAGTTGGACCTGCTATGGCCGAACAAGCACCAATCTCCTTGGTACTCATCCTTTCGGGCTCTCTCAACGCACCCTCCCCCCACTAAAACAAACTCGACTACAATGGACCTCTTCTCCCTCATCGACTCCATCGTTTACTACCCTTCCACCACCCCTGAGGAAGAGGGAATCCCCGTCGAGTTCGAGACCGGTGGAAGCTCCGGCGTGGGCTGCGTCATTGTCTAAGCAACCCCTCCCATCGACATCGTGTGGCCTTATAGTGAGCTATTCACTTCATCATCTCAATCTTTGCCAACGGAGTGAAGTTAGATCCTTGATGGTAACACGCGACACCAGATGTCCCCACAATCATCCCCCGCTCCCTCGGCGGCTTTGTCTCGCCCCACCACCCTTCCTACCTTCCCCTCTGTAAAAATCAACACCACTCTTGGCGTGCCCAATTCCGCCTTTCGTCCTCCTTTCTCCGTTCGGTGTATTTGACAATCGCTCTCATTCTTCGCTCAGTTGTTTCTTCCATATCACGTACTCTTGTTATTGTCGTTTCCTTCTCTTCGTGTAATCGGAATTCGTTCGTTGGTTCGATCAGGAAGTGTGCTCGAAACGCGTTGAGAACAAAGTGCACCTTTTTTATTTCATCATACAACCACGAGGGAGTGAAAACTAATTCGCCGAGTATCTGTGCACGCATTCGAAGAAGAACCTGAGGTCCTCAGGGTCAACTCCGGGCGTGATACCATGTCCCAAGTTCGCGATCCACGCCTTCGTCTTCTCACCACCCTTGAAACTCCCGCACATCCTCTTGACCTCCCGCTCTATCGCTTCTTTCCCGCCGTACAATACGTTCGGATCCACGTTGCCCTGGAGTGCGACACCTGGACCGACAGTGTCCCGAGCGACAGACGGCTCAATGCACCAATCTAGTCCGATCACATCGTAACCGCTCGTCTGAGCGATGTTTTTCAGGGACTCGTTCGCCCCCTTGGGGAAGAGGATGAGGGGGACAATGGGGAGCTCTTGGGCCTTTAATTGTTTGCGGACTTCTGTGGCGATGTACTGGAGGTAGGGTAACGAGAACTCGGCAAAATCATGGGGTGAGAGTTCACCGCCCCAGGAGTCGAAAAGTTGAAGCACCTAATGGGTAGGACGGCATGAGTCAATCGAATTCCAATCAGCTTCAGTCCTGTTACCTGTGCCCCGGCCTTCACTTGGCCAATAAGGAATTCTGCGCAGACCTCCGCTATCCTGCGAAGCAGGACCTTTGATTCCAAAGGATGCCGGTACAGCCAACTCTTGGCCTTCTGGAGCGTCTTGCTTCCCCCACCTTCAATCATGTACGCAAACAGGGTCCAAGGCGCGCCAGTGAACCCAATCAAAGGGACTTCGCCCTTGAGTTCTTTCCTCGTCATCGTTATCGCCTCAAACACGTATCCCAACTCCTTCTGGACGTCCACCACCTTGTGTAGTTTTTCGACGTCCCCGGGGGTGTTCAGGGGATCTGGAAAGTGCGGGCCGGGGTTCATGATCACCTCCATACCCATCGCTTGCGGAACAACAAGGATATCGGAGAAGATGATCGCAGCGTCCACCAACCCGGTATATCTACGGATCGGCTGGAGCGTGATTTCGCACGCGAGATGCGGTGTCCTGCAGACTTCGAAAAATTCGTGTTTCTCACGAACGGCACGGAATTCTGGGGAACGAACAAAGGTCATTGGGTCAGTTCCGTTTGTTACTTGAGAACGATGACGTCGGCTCGCACCGGGTAGATAACGGCCGGCTTGTCTCATGACCCAAACCGGTGCCCTTTCCGTCACTTCACCTAATGCCATTTTGGTCTGTAGCTCTATTAATAGGGAGCAAGAGCGGTGTACCTCGAGCAGCTCGTAAGAGCAAATCGTTCTTCAACTCTGGGAAATCATGCGGGGTAGTCATCCTTTCGCGATCCACTGCCTCTGTTTCAAAAATCTGCTTCCGGTTTCCTGGGGGTCCAACTGGATCTGCGAGATCCGACATCCGGCTATGAGTCCAACAAGTGCATCTCCTACAGTCAATAGCGTACACAACCTGTATGAGCGTCGTTTTGGATTCGGAAAACAGGAGGAGAGAGAGAGAAGGAGAGTGGGTCGCGACAACGTTCTCTTTGGACTGCCGATCGTGGCCGATCACAATAAGATGGTGATCACCGCCAGCCTGTCACTCGTGGCGTTTTGACTTTTCGGCGGTCTCCATCACGACTTTGCACCGTGTAGCTAACACATGAACGCGGACTCCCGCTGGAGGTCACCGTCTGAATCAGCATGTCCATAACAACTCCAGCACAACTTGTTGCAGAGTAGGCGTCTGGCTGGTCAGCTACTCAGATTATAGCTGACGTAGGATGTTTTAGATACAAAAAATCTGGCGAATTCGACCGCCTTAGACGAGAAATCCTATTGGATTTCCAGAGGAGTGTAAGTTTTCATAGTCTGCTCCGTTTAAAGGATGACAGGAGGCTTAGTACCCGGCGCATAGGAGGCCGTTCGACCTTTACTCTCTCGAGTAGAGGACATCGCCCGCCAAAAGCTACAGGCGGATCGTAAACTCGAGTACCTGCCCCAAGAGGCGGTTCACCGAGAACTCATAGCCGAGCTTGACAGGTAAGGACCGTGGGACGTGCCTTCTGGGGTCCTCAGAGGACTTCGTGCTTATAACCAACCGAGGTATCCCGTCGTCGAACGAGCCGTCGGCGAGTTCCGAGCGAGGTCAGATAGACTGTACCCCTCCGAGGTGAGGGCTAGCTTGAAAAGCCTCCTTCGGGATACCCAAATGAGAGAAACGAAAGATGAACCGGGTCAGTATGAGCACATTTCTTGGCTATGAAAGACTTGACTGTTTCGCCACTCCATAGCGAAGAAAGTCGACGAGTCGACGAAGCCACCTGCAGCAGTGGCGGCTAGCGTTGGGCCACCTGCACCTGCTGAAGAACACGTGAAGAAGAGGGATGTCGAAGACGTCAAGGTAGAAGGCACAAAGAAGAATGAAGACAGAGATGCGATGGACGTCGAACCGGCCCCGGCCCAGCCGCTGCTCAAAGACACCATCAAACACGTAGACGAAAATCCTCCCCACAACCCTGCACCTGCGTCCACAGATGGGAAGGAGGCAGAAGACTCCCCCCACGTATATTGAACTCACCCATAGAGTGTAACATATCCACACATTTTTGCGAATGGCATCCAAGAGCAGACGACGCTCGTCGCACATTGGGGACCGTTAAAATGCAACCGTGATGATTCTTAGTTCACACCTGCTCCAGTCGTTGCTAATGATGGTGGTACATCGAGCGCTTTATCTATTTTTACTCCAGCGAAGAAACGAGAATCAAGAAAAACAAAATGAAGGGGATAAGAAACGACGGCAACGTGGTTTAAGCATAAAGATCATCGTCTCCACCATCGTCACCGAACGTGGCGTTTCCACCGGTGCCAGCGGTACCAACGCCCGTGGCGTCGCCTGGGCCGTCAGGGAACTTGAAATTGTTTCCGAACGAGCGGGATTGTTGGAGATTCTGGGCGAACATCTCATACCGCCTGATGTCGGCATCTGACACGGAACGGCGGGCGTATTTCATAGCCTCCTCGAAGTGCTCCCTAGAAAAGGATGAGATCAGTGAGACATTTTATCGCTAGGTAAAGACAATACAAACCTGGTGATGACTGGAACGGGATCCTCCTCTTCCTCGTCCTCCTCCATTTTCACCTCATCTCCAGCCGCCTCTTCGCGCTCCTTCCTCTCCCGAGCCCTTCGAATGTCAGCCTCGATACTTTCCCTGATGGCCAACTTGGCAGATCTCTGGCAAACCTCAGTAAGGTCAGCACCAGAGAACCCGTGGGTTGACTTAGACAGGAAGCTAAGGTCGACGTTGGGAGCAATAGGGGAGTTCCTGAGAGTGGCCTTCAGGATCGAAAGACGCGAGGGCTCATCGGGAAGCGGGATGTAGATCAGTTGATCGAGACGACCAGGACGAAGGAGAGCGGGGTCGATCTGGTCGGGCCTATTGGTAGCGCCAATGATAAAGACGTTCTTCTTTTGATTCATACCGTCCATCTCCGTCAGTATTTGGTTGAGAACACGGTCTCCAGCACCTCCAGCGTCGCCAGCGGAATTACCACGGGCCTTGGCAATCGAATCCAACTCATCGAAGAACATTACGCAAGGAGCAGCGGCACGGGCCTTGTCGAAGACATCACGGACATTGGCCTCGGATTCACCGAACCACATGGTAAGCAGCTCAGGACCCTAGAGTCGCGAGTCAGAACGGGAGCCCCCAAATGTACGGATGTGAACTAACCTTGATACTGATGAAGTTCGCCTGGGTCTCGTTGGCGATAGCCTTGGCAAGCAACGTCTTACCGGTACCCGGGGGACCGTAGAATAAGACACCCTTTGATGGAGACATGCCATACTTGAGGAACTTGTCGGGGTGCTCGACGGGATACTGGACAGTTTCCTGTAACTCCTGCTTGACCTTGTCCAGTCCACCAATATCGCCCCAGGTAACGGTCGGGATCTCCACAACAGTCTCGCGCAAGGCCGAAGGGTTCGAGGTTCCCAACGCAAAGCGGAAGTTCTCCATCGTGACACCCAAAGAATCCAAGACCTCAGCGTCGATCGTATCTTCCTCAAGGTCGATGAGGTCCATCTTCTCTCGGATCTGTTGCATGGCCGCCTCCGAACAGAGGGCAGCAAGATCGGAACCGACATAACCGTGGGTATCGGCGGCAATCTGCTCAAGATCAACGTCATCATTGAGCTTCATGTTCTTGGTATGGATTCGGAGAATCTCGAGACGGCCGGTGGGATCGGGGATACCAATGTCGACTTCACGATCGAATCGGCCAAAACGACGAAGGGCAGGATCGATCGAATTCGGCCTGTTGGTAGCAGCCATGACTACGACGTTTGACCTAGCCTTGAGACCATCCATGAGGGTCAAAAGTTGAGAAACCACACGACGCTCGACTTCTCCGTTGGTCTGACAACAAAGTTAGACTTGAGAAGCGCGGGCGAAATAGGGCTGCCAACCTTTTCACGCTTTGGGGCGATCGAGTCGATCTCATCAATAAAGATGATTGCCGGTGAGTTCTTCTCCGCCTCTTCGAAAGCCTTTCGCAAGTTACTCTCACTTTCTCCAGCCATCTTGCTCATGATTTCTGGACCGTTTATGAGGAAGAAGAAAGCACCGGTCTCGTTTGCAACAGCTCGGGCCATGAGGGTTTTACCCGTACCAGGCGGGCCGTACATGAGAATACCTCGAGGGGGCTTGATACCAATCGACTTGAAAAGCTGTGGGTGACGGAGAGGGAGTTCAACCAGTTCACGGATCTGTGCCATTTGCTTTCTGCAGCCGCCAATGTCATCATAGCCCACATCGTTCAGGTTCGATTCTTCATCCTCTCGTTTGACGGGATCGCCCTCTGGGGTGAACATTAGAGAATGAAATAAATTAGGTAGGGTGCAAGGCACGCACCGGTGTGGATGACGGTATCTTGGGCAACGATACAGTACTCGGCCGGATCGGTCTCAACGACTTTGAACTCCACGGTCCTCATTCCACCACGAACAAGGAAGGTGTCGCCCTTGCGGACAGGCCGATATGCTAAAGCCTGCTTAAAAAAATCTCCCAGATTTCTCTCGTATAGCCCACTCACCCTCCAAGAAGTATGGTTTTAGGTAAACATCGAAGATGTTTCCGCTGAGACCCTCGATAGAGTCGTCGAAGGGGAGGATGTGGACGCGTTTGCCATATTTGATATCTGGACACTGATGAACAATTGCGACGTCACCCAGCTTCACCCGGAGGTTGTTTCTGGCGACTTTGTTCATTTGGATCTTTCCCTCTTCAACATCATCGGAACTGAGAACAATGAGGACTGTGTCGCGCCTCTTCTTTCCGCTGTAGATGTTGTCAATAGGGACTCACAAATCCATGAAACTTAACATACCGGACGATAATAGTGTCCCCTCGGAAGAGCTGCAGCGTCTCCATCGTGGCTGGATTGAGCGTGGCGACTGCACCCCGTTGTCAGCATACATCCAGCGTTCGGGCGAGTGGTAGACTCACCAGAGTTGTCATCGGAGGTTGCCTCGTCTACAAGGAGACGATGAGGACTACAAAAAACGATATCAGAAGTGTTGCGGGGTACGAGAACGCGGGGCTCCGTACGATTTCTTTGTCCGCAAGATAGCGGTCGCGGTGTCGTTTGGGCCGGGCTGGGGAGGAGCACCACTGGGATCGGCCATTGTGGAAGTATTAAGATGCTGGTAGTAGGGGATTGACGTTAACTGGGTGCAGCGATGAACGACCCGAGTTTATATACCACCGCAAGGTCGGGTTGAGACAGGTACAGGGTACGCGCGTCGCCCACGTGGCCCGTGGGAATTATGAGACCCGAAGGGGTGACTCAATAGTCTCCATTCTAGCACTTTCTACTGAGGTCGAGAAACTGGGGGATGTACGCGTAACTATAGCAGGATACTGAGTACACCTTAACACCGTACAATAGTCCACGCGCACGCGTCGTGTAGGAAATACGCAGGGTCACATCAACCGCTCCAAATCCGCTCCAAACTTGTACGGTTACCCTGGCGGGTCCGCGCCCAGGCAGAGTGGCGTGAAACGCCAGTGATCCACCGTTCTTGCTGGTTGGACCTGGTCCAATTCGAGTTGGCCATATCAGCCTCACCCAGCTGTCAAGCAACGTCCAGTCTGTCCCGACCGGGCGCAAGTGAGAAACTAGACCGCGATCACAACTTCGTTGCCCAATTCCAGTTCCACTCCTGCTCCTCGGGGTCGCGCTCACACAACCTGCGCGTTTCAATGTCCGGTCTCCAAACCCTGACAGCCCTGTCACAGCAAGCCGCGAAGATATCATGGCCCCAGTCCACGGCTCCAACCTCAGAACGGTTTCCCCCCAACTCCACCACGCTGCACTTCCCCTCCCACGGAGAGATTTCAAAGTTCCTCGACGCGTTGCTGACATCGTACAAGAAAGCCTTTCGATCTGATGATCCCGTGACAATCCACCTGCCGCACGGTGAAATCGCAGACTTGACGTAGAATGAGTTTGTCCGCATCGTCTCGTGGGAGAATGTCGAAGAGGAAATTGGAGTCAAGGTATCAGCGCTGAAGGTGTGGATGCTTGAATCGTTGGCCAGGGCGAATAGCAAGCCATCGGTGGATCCCGTACCAACGGAAATGCTGGTGATACCTCGCGCGCGTCGACTTGAAGAGTCAAATTCAATGGTGGGATCCAGGGGGGACATATGGATAGGACGGGTTTGTCTTTTCGGGAGCTTTGCCTTCAGGCCGGGAAGCCGAATGTCCCATTCTCGTAAAACACTATCAGAGTCGGTAAGAGCTCTGTCAATAGGCCAACTAAACCCGACATACCCGTCGAACGCGCCACTGCTAATGATGGAATGCGGCTTTCCGATAGCGTATGTCAGGCTGGTGATGCTCCTCGCTACCTTCCGCCCATTGGGAGTAAATCTCGTCCCAACATCTTTATGCGCCTGCGGGATGACCAAACACGGTCCAAGTTCCCCACGGCCCGTCGAGGTTTTCCAGTTCTCGCCTACCCGAAGGTCCCAAACGAGGATTGAGCCATCACGGCCACCGCTGCATAACGTATTCCCATTCTCCGGTTCCCATGCAACACATTTAACAGATTGCGTGTGACCGGCCAAAGTCGTGAGCCGATTCTCATGACGAACAGAAGAGATGACGATGGACTGGTCTCCCGAGGCGGTCGCGACGTATTCATCGTTAGGATGCCACTTTAGATCGAATATAGCATTGGAGTGGGCAATGAGCACGGTCCGTTGCGGTTCTATATGATGGTAATCAGCGCAAACACATAAACCGACTGAAGAGGCCCAAACCATAATCCCAGTCTTCCCGCTTGGTTGTGTTCAGTATGTGAACGGCACCGTCTTCGGCTCCGACGGCCAACAAAGAGCTCTCTCCGCGCCTTGATCCTAGGTGTAACATTCAGTTGGATTGTAACATCCACACTATGTCCACACCCACCATTGGAGAAGGCACAGGTGTATGGTGGCGAGATCGAGGCGCCGTCCCTAACCGAGTGAGAGTAAAACGTGTCCGCCTTCTCCGATGAGACAAAGCTCTCCAGTATACCGTTCGTAGGTACTAATGATCGCTGTCAGCTCCTGCCTACCGCCCCGCTAGAAACTGGATACACACTCGAGGGCTGCGCGAGTAAGTTTCTCGCTCGATACATGTTTCGTAACATCTTGAACGTGTTCGCTCTCCGCACGCGCACCTCCTCCACGACATCCTCAACAAGGCTCTGCGAGTCAGTCTCCCGGTCCTCAGTAGCCGCCTCTACCCTCGGTTTCTTATTGGGCGACCCGGTGGCACCATCATCCGAGGGACGTTTGTGGAGTTGAAAAAACGCGTGAAGCGTGTGCCCTTCACTGTATACGTTTGTGGTATTTTGAAGAACCGTGCTCGGCTGGTTATCCATCGGGAGTGGAGGATGAGAGACGCGTAATTAT
>Ga0307515_10010087_pt1 | contig 18162 bp, 22 predicted proteins | sample 17_EM_MG_FD_194513 | JGI IMG/M metagenome (GOLD analysis project Ga0307515, IMG submission 194513) | Populus trichocarpa ectomycorrhiza microbial communities from riparian zone in the Pacific Northwest, United States - 17_EM | ecosystem: Host-associated > Plants > Roots > Unclassified | place... | reverse complement strand
AATCACGTCCAGCAACAGTCACCTGGCAGTGGGGTACTGCCCATGATGCACTGATGCCGTTCCGTCAAACGGCCAGCGTTACAGTTTTGTTCCGAAACGGCCGTTGTCTCCATCAGCTGACCTTCCCTCGGACAATCACAGATCTTCACATAACAGGCTCGTTAAGTAGGAGAAGGCGGAACATATACATAGAAACTTGCAGTAAGAGCGCTGGAACGGCATGGTCACGGTCGCCTCGCGCGTCCTGTGGTAACCTTATCGCGGATTCCTCAAGATAAGGAGTCACTTCCATCAACGAACGGACGATGTAGGCTCCATCCAGATCGGAACGGGCGAGCCGCGAACAGCGCAGTGACTTGCTTAATGGTAGCGAAGACCGGGTTACTCTTGGCGACGGGCGTCGGGAGCCGATCGGCGAACGATTCCATGGCCCATAAACGCCCCAAAAACCAGTGGAGCAGGAAAATCGTCCACGGGCCCTCAGTCACTGTGACAATAGATTTTGGAGTGTGGTCAGGAACACGCGTACTCGACTTTGGTGCCCAGCCCCGAGGATCTTCTGATTCATTCACAGTTTACCTGAGAATCGACATACGCACGGGGGTGCGTTTGAACACGAGGGCAATGCGTTGTTATCGGAGGTCGAGATCTGCGTCGGAGGAACAACCGATGGATCGGAAACGGCTCACCGAACTTCAGGCGCCGGGAAAAAGACCTCACACACCAGACATATCTGGGGTGGAGTTCCTTTGACTCTTCAGTCCCTCCGGCTGCTCCTCCGAACGACCCGTGACGAACGCATGCGGGCCACTCGGGTGGAGGGAGCAGGAGTCTGGATAGGTCTGGATTCCAAGTCACTTCCTCACAACCCTTTATCGGGACACCGGGAGCCATTGCATCGCAGCCCAGAGAGAATGTAGACCGTACCTCCGGGCCAGAACGAGAGCCCATCAAAATCATCCGACCAGGGAACGAATCAACCTGAGGTTTCTGGGAAAAACCAAGTACCTTACGCTGCAGGTGCCGGCGTTGGTAGATTAATCCGCGGAGATATGGGTCGCGTTCGGAATCGAAACCGGCACAATGACGAGCGGTTGGTCGATGATCGTGGTCTCCAACCGGACAAAATTGACGATCTGACTATAGGGAATATCGGAATGCTGAGGTTGAAGACGATCTCCAAACCTCCCTGGGCATGTTTAACACCGGCGGAATGCTCCATCCGTTCCAGAAAAGGATCCTCTTCCTGCAATTCCCAGACGGGCCCACCGCACCTCCTATAAGACCAAATGGTGTATCTCCGGTGGGGGCTTCGACTGGGGCGTCCTCGATTTCGAGGTGCACTTGTGCATAACGGGAGCGAGTCGCGACGTGGTAAAAGCCTCCGTGATGTCGACGATAAGCCCGCGACGAGCATCGGTAGCATTGCTGATCATGAAGGTGTCTATGCCGATCGCTCTGGGCTTTGTCTTGAGGGTTAATCCGCCCTTCACAGCGAATGTCCCCTTAATGGGTCCATCCGTAACTTTGGAATCACAAAATTCGCACTTGATATTCTGAGTGATGCGGGTGAAGTGAGCTATGAGGATTGATATCCCCGCTTTTTTGTTTTTCTAGTAGGGAGGTGGGTAAACTTACGAATCCGCGCGATAGGGCCTGTAGGATTCGACCGCCAGAATTGTCGACTTGTACAACGATAAACATATTTTCCATCTTTGGGGCCTCAAATTTTGGCATACAAACAGCCACCATTGCCGTGGTCTCTTTCCGGTATGATTTGAACCCTGGATCGACCATCGAAGCCAAAAAATCAATACGCAGGATTCGTCACCGGCGAGCAAGAACCAGACAGTTTAGGGAGGCACTCACGGAGTTCTTCACACCGGTGGCATTGTCATACCATTCTGCAACATGCAAAACCTGGTCTTTGAGGATCACACCCGACGTAGAGATCGACGAAGGCTTCGCTTGAAATGGAATCGTCTTCGAAAAAGTCGACCGATCCGGATACGCCGCCTCCCACAAAAGGTAACAAGCCGTCTCTGTTCAGTGGTACGGTGAAGTTGTTGTGCGAAACGAAGCGGCAGTTGTCGCAGTGAAAAAAGCAGCTGCGAAAACCAAGAGTCCTCCCCCGCCATCAACTTAAAGCAAATCGGTGACTTGATTCGGCAGGTTCCCGCGTCCTGTGATCGCAGCAGTGTCTCATCTCATTGAATCCCGTGCACGTGAAGCCACGTAAATCCAAAATATGTAAAGCGTGATCAGAGTGAACGGGGCTTCGGTGCGGGAGTTCTCAGCCCTGACCAGAATCACCCACTGTGTCCGTCGAAACGGGCTAGGGTCGAAAGATGGGTAAGTATTGGAGATAGAAGGAACGATAGGAAATACAGGTGCAGCTAGGAATAAAGTTCGAGGTCTACGTGTCCTTCTCGAAATTCTTCCACGCGTGCTTCTCGACCTCTTTGTATCTGTCCGGCCGTTTCTTAGGCCTAAAGGGGGATCGGTCAGTCAGTTCGATGAAATGGGAAGGTGGGACTGTGGCCGAAGTGATAGTCGACCCACAATACAGGAACCCTGGGTTCAATCAAAGCGCGGTTCTGCATACTCAAGAAACGATCCCTGAACAAGTTACCTTCCGGCTGTAACCGAATCGGGTCAAGCCCCTGAGGTTAAAAGACTGGCGATCCGAAAAACTGACCTTCAAACCCCTCAGGCTGTCCGTAAGATCTTCGCCCAATTGAACGTCGATCTTCGCCTTCTGCACTGCGTGTTTCCCAAACCTCTGACCCGCTAATCCTTGTTTGAGTTTCTCCCGAAGAATCCTCCGCTTCTCCTCACGGAGCTGTTCTTTCGAAGCTGTTGATCGGTCGAGTGTTTTTCGTAACGACTTGGCCGAGAATACAGACGCCAGAAGCTTGCGTTTCGCCGCCCTCTCAGCTGCGGCCCTTTTCTATACGTAAAACGACGATGGGTGAGTCAACCTGATCCGATCTTGGGAATGACCACAATGGACGTCACCTCTTCAAGGACTCGTTGGGCTCTCTTCCGCTGTTGTTTTGTTTTCCTACCGGGAGCGGGTTTCACAAGGGGTGTGACCATTTCCTCCTCCTCTTCCTCAACCTCATGAAGGGACATGCCAGGCGGTAGGCCTTCCTGGATGACGTCACCAAGTTGCCGAGCTCGTGTCATCCTCTCGTGAACGTCCCGACCTTTGTCCGCGTCTTTCGACTCCTCTTCTTCCACCTCGTGCGCTACCCGTAGTAGGTCTTGATGGGCTTCTGCTGGTGGATTATACGAAGCACCTTGGTGGGGAGCGGAGATAGCGGGAATTTCGATCACAGAACGTGGGTGGGGAGTTGAGGGTGCCTTCACGAAACAATCGAGTCGTGGAACGAGGGGGATCGATGGTTCAGACGTACCTTGACGTCCAACATTTCGATATCCTCTTCCCAAATGTCGTATTGGCCGCTCTTCTTAACTGCCTCTGAAACGTCTATAGGAGCACTACCGGCTCCAACCTCCGTGGGGTCAACGATAGCGTTGAATGGACCACGGCGAGGACGTTGAGCTATCTGCAGCAATTTCCCCTTCTGCTGGTAGCTAATCGAACGTTTCTTCGCAGCCCGTGAGGCAACGGCGGGAACAGCGGATCTTTGAGATAGGATTTTCGTAGAAGTCAACTGAGCCTTTGAGAACTTCGGTAGCCTCCGCCTGACTGTGTCTCAGATAATCAACCTGCCAGGTACAGTTCAGACGAGTCGCGAGGGGCTCACCTCCCTCATCACCAGTGGTGTCGACAGCAAACAAATCTTTGTCAGGTTGATTGTGCAGCGCCGTTCCCAAGACGCGCTCCTCAGACCGGATAGTCTCGAGGCCCTCTTCGACATGATCAATGTCAATGTTTTTCCTCCAGGCTTTCTTGCCCTTCCGAGTGTCTTGCGAGAGTTGCGACGGCGCGCCGACAACACTCTTAACCCTTTTGGCCTGTTTGCTCGATTCTGCTTTCATCGCCGTCTTGGCCATCGTTTCCCAAGTGGAGGTAGTGATCGAGGGCGGAAATTTATCCCGTGAGAATTCCAACGGTCCCTAGGCGCGGGCATTTAGACGCCAACATCCGCTCGAAGTTACAGCTTTTGTACCATACGTTACATCTCTCAATACCAATACGACTCCCATAACATTTCGAGCCGGTTATCAACCGACTCCACCACTTCTCCTTTGCTCCTGAACCCAGCTAAAAGTTGCCCCTTCTCAAATACATCCCGCCTCATCTCGGAATGGTGAATAACAACCTGTAACTTGCCCTTCCACCCATCTTCTTCCAACCTATCAACCAGATCACATAATTCGCCATCGACCATTGCCCATGTCGACAGTTGAACGATACTTGCTGGTCCTATGAACTCGATCGTTTCGAGCTTGTGGGATTGGATGGTTCCCAGGAGACGAACGAGGTGTTCCTCAGCCTCCCGTTTTGGCACTTGTATCGCAACTTTCCGGAGGAGGGTGCATGATTTAAGATCGAGGGGAAACTCTTCGTCTGCATCTGTGGACGGCCGCGCCATGAGTGAACCCGCTATTAGAATTAGAAACACGGGGCGTACCATCGACGAAGAGAGCACGAGCATATCTCAGCGTAAGTTTTTCGAGGGTAGGAGAGCAGGTGAGGATGAGGTGTGCGATGGCGTTTAGAATTTCGCTGTCCCATCTGAACTCGACGTCCAGTTCAGAATAGCGGAGAGGTAGCTTGGAAAGCTCGAGAACGAAGGGTCTGTGCACTGATCCCATAGAAACCAGGACGAGTTCCCCCGTAAGACTCGGGAGGTTCGGGGGTTTCTTTCTTTCCGGGGCAATGGTGAGGTTATCCCCAAGGTGCAATGTCTCAAGGCGGGGGAAGTGGACGAGGAACATCAAAAGACTGTTCAATGTCAACACAACGTCCTTAACGACTAGCGTCCGCATAGAACGGCCGATAGGGCCGAACGTCTTTTGCATCGAGGTCGAAGTGAACCGCCGGAGTGAGAGGTTGAAAATTTGGAGGCTCTCAAGCCTCGTGAACGAGGTGAAATGTCCGGGATGTAGATCCAGTAATTGTTTGGGACCGAGCACGGCCGTACCCTGGCGGTACGTCAAGGTGCGTACGTGGTGATACGGGCCGTCAGGGCCAAAGGGAATAAGCTTGGTCCAGTCCCTATAGTGTTTCGGGGTGTACAGACTAACTTCCTTGAAAAGATGCCTGCGACTTCGTTCTACCCAGCGTTTCTGCACCAAACAACAAGCTCGGAGGTCATGCGTTGGGTCGCATTGGGAAACCTCGTCAATGATCTTGTCGATGAGTTCCTGTGGGAGGTCGGGCATGGTGGGAGTCAGTGGTTTACAAGTTTGATGGTCGGGGTTCCTGACCAAGCCTGCATCAATGCCATCGTTCCCACAGACCCACCTGTGTCCGCGGACTCAAACATTTTTATGTCAGCACGTCTGGACTTCAGGAGAACACCAGAGGGAAAATCTCATCGATAGTCAGCTTAGTAGAAGTCAGTTATCTACATGAAATCCCAGCTATATTCTGTACATTGTTGTAGTATGCGACGAGACATTTCAAGCAATGGCGTCAATGACCTTCTTAGGGTTCCACCCAGGGTACAAGTCGTTGTTGGGTTCACCGACAACACCATTACCGTTCTCCCAATCAGAGTACAGGATCCCCAAGAGATCCCCAGCCTCCTCCTTCTTCTTAATCTCTTCTGAGGAGAGACGAATGACGTCTATCGGCTTTCCCGTCTTGGATTCGTAAGCTTTGACGATTTCGTCGAAGGCCTGGGAAGTTTTAGGACGGAGGAGTGGATAATGGACCAAATCGGCTTACGGTACGTTCTCCCTCCAGGCGGAAAGTACCCCATTCTAACCTAGAGGCAGGAAGCTTCGTAAACGCATAGACGACGAACCGCGTAATGTCCGGACGAGCAGTGAATGTGATAGGTTTGCTGGCGGCACCGTAGGTAACCTTCCCGCCAGCAAGATCCCATCCAAGGAAACTAAGATCATATGGTTAGAAAACGAGACACAAACTGGTAGTGGAGATACGCAAGCGTACGGAGCGAAGAAAAGGTCAGAGAATATCCCAGTGTAGAAAAGAGTGTAGGGAAGCTTGATTTCCTTCAAGTAGTCCTGGATCTCTTTCTTCGCTAGATGGATGGCGTGGGTGACCATGTGGGACTGGCTACCGTACTCGGAGGGTGCAAAAAGTTTTACGCCAGCCTCCTTCGCGGCTCGAGCCAAGTGTTTTTGTTGGCCGGACGCCGCGGAGCTAACCGTGCTGATCACAACTTCCACCCCTTTGAATGCATCGACCAAGGTGGAAGGTTCTTCATAGTTTATCGTAGCGTACTTGAGACCCTTTGATTCCAAATCCGAGTCACGAGTAGCCTAGGAAACAAGATGTCAAGTGAAGGCTCCGTGAGGGACGTATGATATGGACAACATACCGAACGGGTGACGAGGGTGACAGAAGATACCGCACCGTCCGCCTTCAGTTTAAGGAATTCGTCGATGACGAGTTTCCCAAGCCTCCCAGCACCGACGATTGCAAAGTTGGTGTAGGTAGACATAGTGAGAGAGTAGATTAGATGAGGCCGTTGTTAGTGTCTCAACACCGAGGTTTAATATTTATAGTCCAGCCGAAATGCAGAGCAGACCTGCGTAGCTCCCTGTAACATCCAGTAATACGCTTTGACAGTGTCCTCGGAGTGTGTTGGTTTGATGAGGACTGCGAGATTAGTATTACGACAGCACCCGACGCCGAGCACGTCCGGCACCGGGGTCGAGGATGAGTAAGGTGACCCTCTCGGACGAGTCGCCCAGAGTGGGTCAAAGCTGAAGACGCGAGCACTTTACGAAGATTATAGTGCCAATGTCAAGGTCTTGGTGGAGGGTTGCTACCGCCCGCCGAAATACAACTTACCCAGGAAAGATACTACGTTTTGAAACTAACTTTGGGCGGGTGGAGGCTGAACCGGCGGCGCCTGTGACTCGTGGCGTGAGTTTGGAATCCTTGAGGTTCGAGGACCAAACCCCAGGGAGAGAACGCGCCGCGAGTGGTCAGAGGTTGGAACGCAGAAGCGTATATTCCAACAGACTTGAATCGAATCACGAGCTCCAGGAGAGGAGACAATGAAGCAATGTGGACGAGGTGGCCGCCATGGCAATAGTAGACTTGGCAGCCACCTGCCCATACTATGCGATTACAGTTTGGGGTCTTTGAGGGGCAAAGAACGCTTCGGGCGCAATTGTGGATCTTCCCCGGTGATCGTTGGCACTTCGCGCGGGAAATGCCGGAAAGCCACCTTACCCTCATCCATTGTCTGTTCAGTCGATTGCAAAACCTTTTGGAACTCTGAACTGGAAAAGCGCTGACAGCGGCCGGCACGAACCTTGCTTGCATGTTGAATGGGGCGTTTGTTTGTAGACAACCCCCGAATCTTCTCGAACGCCCGGGATTACACTATTGCGAGCATCTCGAAGGGGTGTACCAGTTGTCCCGGCAACTGTGGAAGAGCGCGACAGTATAACAACACCAAACAGATGTAGGGATGCTATGGTATTCACTCAACCGAGAAACTTTATCTACAGGTGGAGAGACCTTGCAAACAAGGCATAACAAGCAAGGTAACACTGAATTTCCTGTTCTTCCTGCCACCCACTCGATTCGACACTTCCATCGGGGCGCCCTCGGCCCGCCGGACATTTAGTGATGCCTCCTAAAACACGCTTCCCTCCCGCCGCAAATCTTGTCAACCTTCCACCATGCGTTCTCCTCGGGACTTGCTCCCCAGCCTGTTCATCCTAACGCTCCTTTCTCTTGAAGCCTTTGCGATCCAAGTTGTCGCGCCGTCCGCGCCGCAGGGAGGGACTGTCGTTCATGGGAACTTCCTCGGCATTAGTTTCGAACTGAGCTTCTTGGATAAATACTGTAAGTCATAGCTTTGGCCATGCTTTGCCCTTTCCGCTGACGGGGGCAAGTCGGGGGCGATGTCAACTCCACACCAGGACCATTCCTTAACTATCTCAAAGTCTACGCGACCTACTTGCCTTCGATCCCATTGCGCCTACGTGTCGGAGGCAATGCGATAGACATTTCAACCTACGTAAAATCGCAGACGCAGTTCCTGAACGTCACCGATCCCGGCGCCCAGCAGGATCACATCCCTGTCACCTTTGGTCCGACTTTGCTAAACGTGATGAACAAAGTCAGTCAGGACATTGGAGGGGCCGAATACATCATGGGCAAGTATATGCTATGCCTTAGTGCTTTCTCTGACCCCTCTTCAAAATCCAGGTCTCAGCTTATCAAAGCCGGAAGACCCTATGATTGCTGACTTGGCGGTGGCAGCTCACCAAGTCCTCGGTGATGGGCTGGATGCGCTCCTACTCGGAAACGTCAGTACCCCTTCGGAGATTGTCCCTCTCAGCTCCTGATGGAGCTTTGCGCCAGGAACCGGATTTGTATATTGGGAATGGGCAGCGTCCTGGGAGAGTCAACTACACTGTTTATGATTACGTCGGGGATTATTATGTCGTGTTCAACCAGCTCAGGAACACCAGCAGCGGAGATATCCTCGCGGAGAACAACATCGGTGGCCCGACCATCTGTTGCGCATGGGTACTTGTCGGACCTAGCACGTTTGGTTATTATTGACGTGATTTGCAGGACCTTGCCACGGCTCTGCAACAAAGCTACCTAGAAGTTTTCAGACAGCAACTCAAGTACATAACGTACGTTATCTGGTAATCTCTCAGTTCGTCTTAGCTGACCATAATACTAGCCTGCAGCATTATCCCAAAAATAATTGTCTTGGATCTCAAAATATACCCTTCCTTGAATATTACCTGGATCACTCGAATGGTAGGTCGCTTGGATTTGATCAAAACTATCGAATCGTTGACCACCATCAGCTGTAAGTTTGGCAAGGTGGCAAAAACCCGGAATTGATCTAGCCGTCGCGAATGGGAAGCCGGTCGTGATGACTGAGTTCTCTACCGCCGCGTGTGGAGGCTATGTCGGCGTTTCTGATACCTTCGGGGCAACTCTATGGGGCGCCGATTATTCGCTCCAACTTGCAAGCGTCGGTTATTCAGCAGCCCACCTCCACACCCGAGAACGCAACATCACATACAACCTATACGATTACCCTGGCGATGGGGTTGACGGTTGGACGACACTCCCGATGTTTTATTCGTACCTTCCGGTCCTCAACGCGCTCCAGTCGAATAACGGGAGTAGAGTCGTCGACCTGAACTTGGAAGATTCGATGAACAAGATTAACAGCACGAATGCCGCATACGGTATTTACGATGCCGCGAGTTCTGAGCTGTACCGGCTGGTGTTCATCAGCTTCGCTAACGGCGGAGGAAACGTCCAGTATACAATCCCTCAGGGAACCCTCCCGGCAACAGGACGTAACATCACCGTGAGGTACCTCGTGGCTCCAAGCGTCCAGGAGAAGTGGGACATTACCTGGGGTGGCAAGACCTGGAAGGATACGAGGGACGGCAATCCTCTCAACGTCACGACCGGTCAGGACTTGAGTTTCGATTGCAGTGCCGGGTGCACGGTCAACGTCCCGAATCCTGGGTTGGCGCTGGTGCTCGTGAACAAGGTTCTCCCTCAGGGGACACCTTCTGGTGGAGGGAACGACGATACAAGTCTTACCAGTACCAGCAGTAATGGTGCTAGAAGGGGTGCTGTGGACTCTGTTTCTATATTCACTATTGCTGTGTCCGTATTTTTGTTCCAGATTTTCTACGCCCTCTTGTAGACCGGCATCCGCTCGTTCTCTTAACCCGAATTGTTTGCAACTTAATCCATAGCTGATGTAATTCTCTCGATCAGCTGCTAGATGTACGGCCTCGGGTCTTCCCTCTCCCACGTTTCGGTACTTAGCACACGGTTCCCGCAACTTCAAAGTCTAAGTAAATCAAGAGGATAACGGTGCATCGATACAACATAACATGATTTGCGAGGATAGAAAAGATGGCGTAACAATCGTAAAATGTGGGCGGGAAAACAAGGCAAAAGTACGATGATGGTAAAATCCAAGATAGTATAGAACAACCCCTCTTACAACAATCCAGACAACTCTCCTCACTTCTCTCCTCCGTCGAAGAACGCAGCCAAATCCTTCACCGCCTTCTTCCTTGCACCGGGCCTAACAGCCATCGGATTAGAAAGCGCTGCCTTCTGTTGCGTCTCCTTCTCTTTCTCCTGCTTCCTCACAACGAGTGGATCCACGAACTTGTTCAAGCTGGTGTTGCTTCCATTCAGATCCCCATCCATCCCCAAACTCGTCCCAGCGGTCGACCTCGATCTCACTCTCGGTATCAGTGGCGCCGTCGTCGGCACACCATAAGTAGATTGCGGTCGGGGCCTGCCTACTCTAGTTGGCTCCTTGCTAAGGTCCTTGGAGACGGGCATGGGGGAACCTCTGGCGAGGTTGTTCAAATTGACTTTACGTCCAGAAGATTTTCCCACCGTTTCTTCCTGGAAGTCATCGCTCTCCTCATCTGTCGTCGACGAGTAAAGCGGCGCAGCAGAATATTGTTCGATAGGGGACGGAGTGTTTCGGTGACGATCTGGATCCACGATCGGTCCACCAAGGGCAACAGTGTATCGTTTCCGGGGTGTAGGGCTGACACTCGAATGCCTGAAGTCGCTCTTCTTGGGTGGAGGGAGACTGGGCGAAGAGGTGACCTTCGATTGAGGACTGGGCCCATTGAGGGGAGAACTATGTCCGGGGAGTCCAGGGATGTTTGAAACTGGGGTCTCGAGTCCAGTGGGCAAGCCCGAGAGCTGCTTCGTGACGGAGCTGGAGAGGACAGAGGACGGTGGGGAATGTGGCGGAGATGCGAAGTGACCTTGTGCCAGAATGACAGTGTCTGGAGGAGTCGCGTAGTCACCAGTTGGATATGGTAATCGCGTTCTAGAACCAGAGCTGGTGGGTATCAGCGGAGCAATGGTAGGTGGACTGGTCGGTTCCTGGCCACTAGCGGTCGGGTATGAATGTGTAGGGGAGGCAGTCATTGAGAGGACTGCGATCTCCGAAGACGAGGATGCAACCCTGTGGACCGAATGGCCCTTCGCAGGTGTATTGTTCAGGTGGGGAGAGGTCACTAGCTTGGCCATTTCCCGACCAATCTCGGACATCCGACCTTGAAGCTCAGTCATCTCTTCCCTGATGTCAGAGATATCCTGGCTGGCGTCTGGACCTGCGTGAGATCGCTGGCCTTGGGCTTCTTTCTCCTTCTCCTTCTCAACCAGCCACCTCTCAACGTCGTCCATGCGCTCCTCCAACGCACGAACGTGGCTGACTGTCCACTTCTCCAGTTTCTCAAATCGACGCGCGACTGCAAGGAGGGTTGAAGGGACATCAAGGACACCATCTGAGGAAAACTGGGCGTATAACGGAGGAGGTTGTTTATGATCTGGGCCGCGGAGTGGCGACGCGGCCAAACTGGGAGGGTGGCTGCGCGGCAAAGGAGAGGGAGACGAGGGAGATGATGACCATTGTTGAGCCTGTTGAACGGTAGCCGGTGTCTGGGGGATGTTGAGCTTCATGTAGCTAGGGTCAGAGAACTTCGTCTCCGGCGAAGCTTGCCACTCCGTCTCACTATCCTTGCTCTTATTCCGCTTCTCCTTCTTCTGGGCCTTCCGCCCCTTCTCCTTCTCTTTTTCGCGGCTCTTTGTCTCCTGAATGATTTGTTGAGCGGGTGTGAGTGGGTCCTTGGTCGGTGTGAGTTTATTCTTTGCAGCCGTCCACCAGCCGCCGGACTCTTTCTGGGATGCCGACGGTGACGGGGTCGAGGGTGGTTGCGTCGACTGGGAGCGAGACGGGACCGGAATTGGAGCACTTCGTTCTTGTTCGCTTTGCAACATGGCCAGGACGCGTTGCTCTACCGACATCCTGTTCTCAGTTGTCATGCGTTCCATAGCAAGGATCCTTTCGGCTTCTCTCCTTCCTCGCTCCCGCTCCCGTTCTGCCTCGGCCTCGATTTCGGCGTCAGATGGTAGAGAGGAGGCGGACTCAACAGCAGAGCCTGCGTTCATGAACGACCCGACACGCTGGGCGAATTGAGTGGCGAACTTGGTAACGGAAGACGCCGGTGATTGCGGGCGCTGCCCCCAGGGCTCATGAGGGTCGTCTTCTTGATCTGACCCATCCTCACTCCTAGGTGTATGTGAATTTCGTAAAGGCGAGGGAGATCGTCTACGCTGGCGTGAGTACCTTGCATCGCTAGGTTGTGGCTAAGAGAAACAAAAAAATAATCAGGAAATTGATCTATGCGGAGTTATCTGTAGGCGAAGGTTTGACACGGACTAGATCAAGCGGTGTTGGGGGTGGGTGTGCAGAGGCGGTCCGTCTGTGCTGTTGTTTGGTACCGACGTTGTTGGTGTCCACGTATAAGACCGAGTCCGCTGCAGTCATCATCGTAAGCGATGACGAAGAGCTACAGAACGGGGCAAGGATGTCGGCGTCAAGCGTCGGTGGCAGTTGGCAAACGGTCGGGAACTTCCGTGCCAGCTCCCAAGCGCACCGCTGAGTGAAATTGGAAAAGATCACGGAACGCCGTTCAACACCGCTGCGCAACCCGGTTCGCTACTACGACGAAGAGGACAGCGACGGCGATGAATGCGACTCTCGACTACCTTTCTTATTCTCTCGAATCCTTGGAGGCCGGCTTCTACAAAATCCCGGGCTCACAGGTGCTCGCAAGATACGTCAAGTCATCACACCAGAATGACCCCGGCAGAACATTACTGGAGGTCATCCTTTTGATTTTCGCCATCCGTACCCTCCTCCAGTCGAGGACCAGAGCAGACAACTCTAGCAAACACTTCATCCAATTCTCGGAAAAGGTGCATATATGCTATTACTCGGTTCAGCTAAGGTCATTGGCTGATATGCAATAACTAGGAAATCGATGAACTCGTTGACGAATGGATCCCGGAGCCTCTTGAACAGCCCCTTACCGAGCGAGAGAGTTTAGACCTCGCCTCACTTCCCGTCATCTCTGGTCCAATTGGTCCTAAACCCAAACTCGTCGGTTCCGGAAAGACTGTTACAAACCTCGCAAGTTTCAACTTCACCGGTCTTGCTGGCAATGAACACATAAAGCAAAAGGCGACCGAGGCTCTCAGGAAATACGGTCTCGGAAGTTGCGGTCCAGCAGGTTTCTACGGCACAATCGACGTTCATACCGACCTCGAGAAGAACATCGCGGATTTCCTTGGAACAGAAGATGCCATTCTCTACTCCCAAGCGTTCTCTACGGTTTCTTCCGTCATACCGGCCTTCTCTAAGCGTGGGGATATCATCGTTGCCGACAGGAACATCAACTTTGCGATTCAAAAGGGCCTCCAGATCTCGCGTAGCACTATTCGCTGGTTCGACCATAACGACATGAAGAACCTTGAGGAGGTCTTGGAAAGTATCAACAAGGAGAGCAGGAAGCGACGGGCCCCGTTGACTCGTCGATTCATCATCACCGAAGGCATTTTTGAACGTGATGGCTCTATTGCCGATCTGCCGAAATTGGTATATCGTATTCACCGGCATCATGAATGGTGGACTAACTCGAGCTGTGCCGCAGATCGAACTCAAACACAAGTACAAGTATCGTCTAATTCTCGATGAAACCTTCTCTTTCGGAACGGTCGGGCGAACCGGCCGCGGTCTCACCGAGCTTTACAACGTCCCTGCTTCCGAAGTTGACATGCTGATTGGATCCGTCGCCACCAGTCTCTGTTCCGCAGGTGGTTTCTGTGCTGGATCTTCGGTCGTCGTCAAGCACCAAGTGAGTGCTTCACCAATACACAAATTCATCGCTTTAAGCTCACTCGTCTCCAGCGTATCAACGGAACTGCCTTCGTTTTCTCCGCCTCCATGCCGGCCGCTCTCACTGTAGCCGCTTCTGAAGCCATCACCGTCCTCCGTGATTCACCCTCAATCCTGAGCACCTTACAGGAGAACGTTCGAACCGTCCGGTCGATCCTCGATAGACTCGATTGCATCACCATTCCCTCTCATCACGCCAGCCCCATCATCCACGTCCAAGTTCGCCCAGCGTCCGCTTCATCTCTTCTCCCCACCGCTATCCCTGCTTCTGCCTCGAAACCTTCGAACCCCACCTCGGTCCTCCCCAGAAACCCCCAGGTGTTTGATATCGAAAACGAGGAGAGACTGTTGCAGGAGGTTGTGGATGATGTCCTTGCCCAGGGTGTTTTGATCACCAGGGCGAAGAGGGTAAGGGGTCAGGAGATGTCGGAGGCCCGACCGAGCATTCGTTTGGCTATCAGCTCCGCATTCACGAAAAAAGAATGCGAGAAGGCCGCCACTGCTATTAAAACTTCTCTGGTGAAGGTCCTTGGAAAGCGCCGGTAGAATTCCTTTGCGTGAGTTCGGGCCATAGGACTTGTGCGTTGATTAAGATTGGGGATGTAGAGATGCTGTTGTTGCTATTATACCATGTACATTGGACACGGATGTCTACTAATGCTAAAGATCATATTGGAATATACCCCGGATCCGTCCGACCAAACGCGAACGGTCCGTGGTACGTCAACGTTTGAGTTCGACTGAAGAGTAGGCAGGGTCGTCAATCAAACACATAAATGTCCTTGCTTGCCGCCTCCCTACGATCCCACTGTTCAGGAATCAGAGCTTCGATCCTCCCGTCCGGGGTGATCCAAGCCTCACACTTGTCCACCCTGGCTATGTTCCAATTAACATCAGGCAGTAATCTCCCGACGACCGTTTCCTTCCAGTCGTCCTCACCGCTCTCCAAGTCCTTCCTCATGTCCACCCTCTTCTTCAACCCTTTCACGCCGTCACGTGCGAGGGTCGGGAGCGCGGTACGCGGATTCATGAGTTGCATCATGTATGTCCTGTAATTCACGACCTGGTCCCGGACCATGGCCATGAAGTCTCGAGTCGCGAGGGAGGTGTGGGAGAAGAGGTCCTCTTGAGTTGATGTCAGAATCGACTGGGACCTTGAGGAGAAGTATCGGGTGAAAATGCCGTTTGAACCTCTGACTTCAGTGGCGTCGAAGAATCTGGGCGGCCATTTTGCGTCCTTGGCTAGGGTGATCGCGTTCTTCGGTAAGGATAAATCGGAAGGGATGCGACAGGACCGCGCGGTGGTAAGTTTGGCAGCAACGATCTGTTCCTTGGTTATGGAGAACCCGTGTGCGCCCGGAAATTCAAAAATCTTCTGTGTATCACGAAACCCGCTGATCATAATCTTGGTATCGACGTTGTGCATGTCGAAGAGAGAGATCGTGCTTTGGACCGCTTCGATGCCTTGGGGACGTTCTCCGCGATCATCGTACACCTTCTCCAACTACATCACCGTCGCGGGGTATAAGCTCAACATATCACGAAAGGATAGATAGACTCACCCTATCAAGATGGAAGGTTATCCAGGCTGCCCCCGCTTCAGTACACGCAGCCGCGTGGGACATCCCCGAAACCATTGCCAAGTTAACCAGTATCCCGTCCTCTTTAGATAACAACCGCGTAGCATGGACACCTTCCTCTGTCGCAGGAATACTAACGACAACCTTATCTTTGGCGATACCTTTTTCCTCGAACCGTTGTACCAGACTGCGTGCCTTTCGAACGATTGCATTCGAATTCGTGTTTTGCTTGACGTCGATGAAAGTGAAGTGTGGGCCGGGATTACAATCAATGAGCGCGGCGCCGTACTCAGCGAGCTATCCGAAATGCCAAGTCAGCTTTGGGGTTACAACGCTAGGCGAAACGGTTAACCACGGACCACAACATTGGCCGCATTCTGTATGACCCCCCCGTCAGAGTCGGTTTTTGACGGAACCCTATAATTTGGCCCTTTAGTCGAGACATTTCTCCAGGGTGGGCAAAAATACCCACAGATTCTTCCTTGATAGCCTTTGCCCCGCAGCGTAGACGTGGTAAAAGACTTCGGTATCAGAGAATGCTGTAAAAAGTGCAGTAGGGGAACAATACGTCCCGAGTGCGGAGGGGCAGAGCGAGAACACTGCATGGTCAATGGTCAGCATGTTTTCGTGCATACTTGCATACTATATGGAGACCTCGACTGACCATCAAATCCAGGAGTACCGAGATAAATGGGGAAACCCGCATCCAGTATCGCGGTCCAAAGGGTTCCCTTGTTGTGTGTATTGGATGAACCGGGGATGAATTGATCCTGGTTTACAGCCGGGAGTCTGAACGACAACCGCTTCGGCCTAGTAGGGGTGGCAGGGGATGAAGGGGCGGAGGATGAGGACTGTAAAGACTGTCCTGGTAGCCGGGAGATAAGATCCGGGGGTGGGAGGGGTTCTGATGGGCCAGATCTACGGGGTCGCTTGATCGGAGGGAGATGCGAATGTCCCTTCTCCGCGACCACAGAATTTGGTTCAGGTTTGGGCGAAGCAAAGAACGGGAGGGTCGAGGGGGAAAACGAGTAGGGCGATTCCCCCTTCTGGGGCCACGAAGATGAAGCCAGGTTTGTACGAGGGTTGGAGCTGGACCCAGTCGCACTCGATACCGGCGAAGGTGGCCCGGTAAAACTCGATGAAATCTTGTACGAGTTGGTGTCCAGGCCACTCAGAGAATTGGATCTTTGTCGTGAGTGTTGCCCCTTGCGCTTCAGGGGGAGTAGAGATGGACGGGTGAGCGCCGATTGCTCTACCCAGCTTAGAAATTCCGCCTCCTCTTCGGTAGGACCCATGATGACGTCAAGGCAGATATCCGTGACTCGTGAGGACAGAGAAAATAGGAGTAGACAGAGGGGAAACGGCAGAGGGTGTGGTCACCTTGGGTAAGGGGAATCGAACTCTGGACGAGGTTAAAAGGGGACGACGGTGTCCCAAGTATCAAAAGGAATCCCGAGGTGGCCTGTAGCGATCCATGGGTGAAGGTGGACCATTTGGTCCATGGTCGTCGATTCTGAGCCGTGGTACTACCACGGCAGGGATCCAGCGATCCGTGACCGTGGTGGATTGCAAATCTATCGACAATTCCCACGGCTGGCCCCTCTTTGGAGGAGAATGAGAGCACGGAGTCTGTTCCGAAAGTGGCGTGGGCGTGGGCACGTGAGGGGGGAGAGCAAGAACAGTTGAGTTGCGATCTAGCCGCGATACATGCGGTGTGCAGACGGCTACTATAGAGACAAAACAGGAAGGAGGTGGATTGGAAAACATCCCGGTGAGCGTGGTGCACTCGATTGATCCATCACATGCATCATATCAGCTTCCAATCTCCCAAGTCCGGACGACAGCCATTCTGTGATCACATCGCTGCTGGCTTGGCATCTTGCAGGGATGGCCGATGGCCGGGACCGAGCGCCTTGATCGCACTCGCAGTACGCGGTACGGCTGAAACTTGAAATCATCCCGTCTCCAACGCGTTCGGCCACGATCATCGGTGTGTACTTGATTGATTGAACGCGCCCCCAATTCGTATCACCAGCGGTAAGTCGAAACACCTGGAAATATCTCACAATGTCGGAATATCGCCCCGCTCCAGAAAACCTATAAAACGTTCAATGCCCACTCTCTCATTTCTTCAGCCGCTGTGCAGCTCCCCCAGTTCCTCTCTCCTACCTCTCCAACTCTAGGCCTGGTGCCGTTGTTATCTGTTCTTTTTTTACGACACTCTCTATCATCATGTTCTCCAAAGTCGCTCTCACTTCCTTCGTCGTTGGTGCTCTTTCCGTCAACGCCTTGGCCGTTCCCGTCGCCCGCTCTCCTGCTCCTGAGCCAGAAAGTAAGTTTCTCCGATCGTCTTCCTCATCTCATCCCATCTAAACTTCCTCTCCTTCGATAGCTTGGGCTGAGTGGGGTACTAACCTCGGAAACTACTACGCCGACAAGTACAACTCTCCAGATTCCGTCCCGGGACTCCCTCGTTTCAAGCGCGAACCCGAAACCTGGGCCGAGTGGGGTACCAACATCGGTAACTACTACGCCAACAAGTATGGATCTCCGGATTCCCTTCCGAACCTCCCTCGCCCCTGGCAGAAGCGCGATCCCTCCCCCGAACCCGAGACTTGGGGTGAATGGGGACAAGCCATCGGTGATTACTACTCCGCTCCCTGGACCAAGCGTGAGCCCGAGACCTGGGCTGA
>Ga0307515_10010086_pt1 | contig 18166 bp, 3 predicted proteins | sample 17_EM_MG_FD_194513 | JGI IMG/M metagenome (GOLD analysis project Ga0307515, IMG submission 194513) | Populus trichocarpa ectomycorrhiza microbial communities from riparian zone in the Pacific Northwest, United States - 17_EM | ecosystem: Host-associated > Plants > Roots > Unclassified | place... | reverse complement strand
TAAGGGCAAGAGCTAAATATTAAGGAAAATTGCTAGGTTTTAACAAAGTTTTCGTGTATTAAAAAGGTTTAAAGGTGGAGGTATATAAGAGTAATTACCAAATTGCTCGGAAATACTAAGAACTTAAAGGGGAATCTCGGCCTTAGAATAATAATAATCTTAATTAGCGTAATAAAACGATAAAACTTTTTTATAGTTTTTCCTTTCGTTTTTTCCAATAAATTATAAGTGCGCATTTAGAATTTATAATAAGATTTAGTATCTACTACGTTAAAAAATTCGTGCTTACGGCGCATGCCCGATTTTAAGATTTTTCTAGAAAATTTAGTAGATAAGGCCAAATTCCTAGTAGCACCCCTTAAGAATAGTTACCTTTACTATATCTAGACCTCTACTAGACTATTACTAGATAGTTACCGGACAGTTACCAGATAGTTACTTTTCGGTCTTAAAGAAGCTTTAAGCCAATTTTACTAGTAATTACGTGCCTTTGGAAACCTAGCGCTAGGTTCTATTATAACAGTCCGTTAAGTACTAGAAAAAGAACTAAACGTATATTTTTTCTCGGAAAATATATAAAATGCGATATATTATCTTATACTTTTAGAGTAAGTCTAACTCCGCACCCTATCTTATATTAAGGCGTACTAGGTATTTCTAGGCATTAACTAAGCCGTATATAGAATTTTACTAACTTTTCCAAGAAAGGGGCTTATCTTTGGTGGCAACGTTAAGATTTGGCCTAAGCGCGCGTGGCCTGGGCGGTCTAAGCCCGCTTGGACGTCGGACTATTACTTTTCCGGTTTAAAGGTTCACTTTATACAATCGACAGTCACCATCCAAACAAGTATACGATACTACATGTATTTCGTGCCCGTGGATACGACTCACTTATGCTATTAAATTAGTACGAACAAAACCATATTATAATACTAAAATATCTAGCAACCGGAAAAGAAGGAATTATATACTTTATCTATAAAGCAATACCTCTGCTATCTATAAATGCAGAAAAAAAAATAGTATATAAGGTTATTAATTGGTATATATTAAAGGTAAGCAATATATATATAAAGCATATACTGTATTTATATATCTAGCAAATTTAATTCTTATTCCATTAAACTAGTAGCCCTAAGATTATATAACTACAACTTCTTAATAAAAATAATTAGGAGAGTAGAAAAGCATATTATTAAGCGTTTAAATATAGTGGTATTGAATACTATAAGTATGCGCATAAAGATATTCTTAGTATATACTTAGCATATAATAGGGTTAAGCTTAAATTAATTAACAACCTCTAAAAGCGTAGTAGTCGTCTATACTAGGTATTAGCTAGTAAGTTACTTTATTATTATAAAATACTCTAAGGCTTTATAATTAGTATAAACCTTAATCTAAGAGTTTGTGCTTTTAAGCTCTGCGCGCTATTAAGAGAGCGATTAAATAATAGCTAGTATTTCTTTATTATATACCTTATAGTTATACTCGGCCAGGTCTATTATCTTTAAGAAGAAGGTAATAGGGTACTATTTGCCGTCCAGATATAACTGTAATAGGACTCCCGCTATAACTCTATTAGAAGTGTCTGTTTTTAGCATTGATTTAAGGTTTAGGTTATAGTAATAAAGGATAAAAGAAGCAATAAGCCGATCTTTTAGCTCTCCAAAAGCTTTTATATAGTTATTATTAAAGGTAAAAGGCGTATTTTTCCGGGTAAGTTATATAAGAGGCTTTGCTAAAACTCTATAGTTATGGATAAACCGGTAATAGAAATTATAAAAATTAAGGAAGAACTAGATCCCCTTTATAGTATAAGGGGGCTTCTAGCTGTAAATTACTTTAACCTTTTTAGAGTTAACTTTAATTCTATCCGTACTTATAATAAACCTAAGGTACTTTATACGTTTTACCCTAAATTTATATTTCTTAATATTAACTTATAAGCCTACGTTCTATAATCTCTCTAGGACCTTCTTAACGTAAATTTGGTGCTTAAGTTATCGTCTAAGTATATAAGAATGTTGTCTAAGTATACCATGTAGAATTTATTAAGGTAATTAAAAAGAACGTTGTTTATATACCTCTAGTATATAGCCAGTCCGTTTATTAGTCTAAAAGGAAGAACCTTATATTTATAGGACCTATAATAGATACAGAACGTATATTAAGTCTTTAAATATAGGGTTTATTTTAATTTAGTAGAAAGCTTAACGGATATTAAGTTTAGTAAAGATCTTTACCCGGCTTAGACGTATAAGGGTTTTATTAATTAAAGGAATAGGATACTAATCCTTTTAAGTAATAGCGTTTAGCTTTTAATAGTTAATATAAAAACAAAGGCCTTTATTAGGCTTTTTAATAAATAAAATAGGGGTAGTAAAAGGGGCCTATATGGCAGTTATAGAAGTAGTTATATAATAAAATAATATACCTTATTACGAAAGTAAGACTTCTAGATAGATAATATTGTCTATCTTTATCTAATCTAGGGGAAGTAGTACTAAAATACTATTTATAGTAGTAACCCAAGATAGGGCAATATAGAGCTAACTGTAGGTAAAAACCGGCATCCGTAAATTAACGCCTATAAAGTTAAAGGGCTAACCCTACGACTTATTTACGGTTATAGTAAAGTATAGCTAGATTGGAAACTGCCTTCTACTAATAATAAACGGCAGTTCTCCCTCTGTAGAGGTAAGCTTAATATAAGGGATTAGCTATAGCTGCCTATAATAGCTATCGCTAAGTATTTAAGCTTTAATATAGCGGCGGCCTAGGCGCGCAATAACTATATAGGTGCCGTTATAGAGTCCTTTCTTAGAGTAAAGGTTCCGTAAAAGGATTACAGGCGCGCCTATCTTTAGGGAAAGCTTTAATAGAGGTAGGCTACTGGGGTTAAATGTCTGTAGAAGCTCTACTAGCAGCAGTTCTATATAATTTTCTTCTCTATTTTGCTCTACAGAGTCTATATAATAAAAGGTGCTTAGGGAGCTGCAGAGCTGCGTAAGGATAGCCTCGTTAATTTTAGCTATAGTATTATTACGAATAGTTAGGATAGCGCAATCGCGGAAGGTATTAAAAGTAGTATATGCCTAAGTAAGTAGTTATAGAGGGTATATATAGCCGTAAAAGGGTTTCTAGGACTAGAATAGGGCTATACTAAATAGGATACTAATTCTACTAGCTAGGGCTGTATTATAGGATAAGCCTTATACCTAAGCTGTAAACTACTAATTTATTTTACCCTAGTAGATATATATATTTAACCGCAGGGATAGTATATAGAAGGTAGGCTAGAGGAATAACCGCTATAGGTAGGCACCTATAATGGCTACGCGGTTCCCCTATGGGATAATAGGTAGTATCTAAGTAAAGTTACCACCTAAGATAGTAGGAAGTTCGCTAAAGGTAGAGTTGTTAAAACGGACGTCCGTAAGTATATAGTGCATAGCTTTAAAGTAATAGCAGTACTATATTAGCACTTTATCCTAAATAAGTAGGGAGGTACGGCGTAGAGGCTTAGTAAGATTTAACCTTTTAGAGATATTATAAGTAGACTCTTTATATAGATTAATAGGTATCTAAAAACGGGAGTAGGTAGTACGGCCGCTAGGTAGTAGAAGGGCCGTAATGCTAAAAGAAGCTATATAAAGAACAACCCTACTACGCGAGCGGTAGTAGTGGCAGAGGTAGTAATAGAGGAGCGTTTTACTAGTGCCTATAGGGCCCTAGAGAAAGAAACGGGCTATTTATAGATCCGCATCTATGGCGGTAATAATAGTATTAAAGTAGGCTGCCTAATCCGCATTTAGCTGCTAGCGTAGCTTAGTAAACTAGCGTTCTTTCTCTATATAGTCGTATTATAGTAGCTCCGCTATAAGAAGCGGGTTACTTCCCTTTATAATAGTGCCCTACTAGTGCTGAAACTAGGGTAGGCTATAGTCTGTAAGTGTCTTTTGCTAATCTATAAGTTAATAGATAAGGTATAGGCTGTAATTAAAATAGGCGTTATTGTCCTTAGTAGCTATAGGAGGAGTATTAGGTTAGCGGGCTAGAAAGCGAGGTAAATTATTATAAATATACTGTTTAAAGCGGTCCTATAAAGCAACTAGCTCTATAATAGGGCTATAAAGTAAAGTGGTTATAAATAAGGAGCGTAGTTAGGTGCTAATAGTAAAAACGGCGGCCTTTATTAAGTAATTAATTTACTTATAGTTATCCTCTAGTAGCACTAGGGCTATACAGGTGGCCTAGAAGGTTAGATAGACTATACTAGTAATAGTACGGAGGTTTTTAAAGGAGGTAGGGCCGGGAACGGACATTAGTAGTAGCTGTAAGTAGAACCTCTTACCTATAATAGGGCTGTAGTAATATATACGGCCTATCGCGGTACCTTACTAGCAAGGACGCTACTTCTACTACTTCGTATAAAAGATATACCGCTTAGGGAAGTTTTAATATAGGTAGTTACGGCTACTATTATACTCCGCATTATACTTAAAGAAGGCCATTAAGGTAGAGTAGGAAAGCTTAAGGCGCTATTAAATCTCCTTTATAAACTAGTCTAGCTAAAAGTATACGGGCTGCTCGCCTAGAAGGTGTACCGCTAGCTAGATTATAAGGGGGAACTCCTTATAAATAGAAAACTTAAATAGCTACTAGATGGCCTGAGAGGGGCTAATATAACGGCCCTATAAATACTAGCTTACCTTATTACCGTCTATAAGCCGTAAAGTAGTACGGTCGCTTCCCTTATATATATACTTATAGATATATTTAACGGACCGGATAGAGGCGTAGACCTTAATATTTATATAGGTATAATACTTTACGGTTAGATACGGGCAGTATAAAATAATTTAGCGGTTGTTTATTTTAAATATAGCTTCCTTTAATAAGCGGACAGACTATAACTGTAGATTATTACAACAGCGGTATTCTAGATAGCCGTCCTTATGTATAATAGTAGTAGGGTTAAAAGGCTTAGGGTACCGCTTTAAGTAGGTTAGCGGAAGGCCTAGCCCTAGCGTAACTATATAGGGAGCTTATAGATTCTAGGAGCCATAAAGGCCGTAAACTATTTAACTTTATAATCTTAGTAAGACGGCTAATAGGATTATCCTCTAGCTGCGGAAGCTTCGCGGATATAAAATAGTCGATAATAGCTAGGTCTAGCAGTTTATCGCGGTTATATAAATGTAAGAAGAGCAATAGGTGCAAATAGGGTAGGCCCTATTTTTGGTACTTAATAGTCTAAACTGAGCCGTAGTACCGGCTAAAGATCTGCTTTTATTTTAGGTCGTAAATAAGGTAGGTAAGCTTTATACAGAAGACGCGTATAACTAGATTAGGCCTATTTATATTAGTTTGGCTAGGTAGTAGCTTACAGGTAATCTTATCTTACTTAGGGTTAGTAGTAAACGTAAGAAATATACTTAGACGGCCGTATTTATAGATAATAGCTATTAAATCCTAATAGCACTACCCGATAAAGCGATCTCCGCTAAGGAAACTAAATAAAAGGATTATATAGCGGCCTAATAATTTAGGGTCCAGATTAGCGCGGGTAAAAGTATCTATAACGCCGTTATATAGCTCCGTACGGAGATTAGTTTAGTAAAAGTGGATTTAATTAAGCTTATTCTAATTATATAGCGCCTATATATCCACAATATATTACTAAAATAGCTAGTAGTAGGTAAAAGGGACTAACCTAAAGTTGTTACGGATGTGTAGGTAGAACTAAAAGTATACCTACTAGGTTAAACGGTCTTACTAGCGGGCTTAATTAGAGTTATATAGCTAGAGACCCTAGTGCTAGCTAGTATTACCGCGAGGGAAGAGTAGTATGTAGTAAAGCGGTATATATACGGCATGCGTTAGGTTAATACGGTAGTACTACAACTACTTATTAGGCGTATAACGCTCTATAAGCATAATATCGCGGAAGCTAGTATTACTGTACTTATCTAGTATAATAACGGCCACCTTATTACTCGTTAGGAGGTTCCTATAGCGCTAATTAGCACTAGCCTTTAAGATAAGCTATATTTATAGGTTTAAGATAATTTATAACGGGGCCGTTACGGGCTAAACCTAAAGCCATTTCCTTATGGTTTAATAGAGGGTAATAAAAGGGTTCTGTTCTTTAGATAGTATAGTAGTAAGGCACTATAAAATAGTTATATTTAGCTAGGTATTAGGACGGGCCTATAGCCGGATATCTATAGCATAACTAGGGTTGTAAAAGTATAGCTAGGTATACTACGGAGTAATATTAATAGGAGGCTCTAGCGGGCCCTATAGATAGTAAAGCTTACTATATATCTGGAAGTAATTTAGGCCGCCGCGGGCTATACTATAGTTAGTAATAGTATAGTTTACGGACGTAAAAGCTAATACTATATTATATAAGCGAAGCCGCTTCCTAAACTACCTAGTAGAAGTACTATAGGACTTTAAAAGATTGCGTAAATATTCTAGCGGAGGCTAGAATAAAAGGAGGTTTATATTACTATGCTTATAGTAGGCTTTAAAGCGTAGACTACTAGGCTATAATATACTAATACGTTTATTAATCTAATGTAGGGTAGCGTAGAAGTTATAGGTAATGTCTATAAGACTAATATCTAGCTGCTCCGTAATATGGCGGACTATATTAATAGGACTATAATCTAGCTGCTCTATAGTAGGGCGGACTATAGTAATAGGCCTAATATCTAACTGGCCCGTAATAGGGCGGACTGTAATAGGTTATAGCTGAATTAATACGGGCGGTATAAGGGGAGAAGTGGCGGCGGAAGTAGTAGCGGAAGTAGTAGCGGCTATAGTTTAGTTTATAGGCTGCGGAAGGTCCGCTAAGGGTCGCCAGGACCGCCTATTTCTTTTCTCCTATATATATAGAGTTAGAAAGGTAGTAAGTTAAAAAAAGTAAATAAAGAATTAACCCTATAAGAGTTATAGGTCTTATATAGAGCTTTATAACGGTTTGTTACAAAGTTAGTAAAAGAGTAATACTAGTTGCACTTAGTGCAAAATATATAATTAGGAGGCATTTAGGTGGTAGGTAGGAAGTAGTAACTAGGGTAAAAGGTAGAAAGTAGTAAGGGGTAGGAAGAGGTCGCTTAGTCGCGAAGTTTTAAAGTTACAAATTTATAGAGCTCTGTATACCCCCCGTAAAATTTATTTTACAGAGCTCTAAGCTTTATATCGGTATAGTATTACTTAGCTTTAAGATATATAGACAAAAGTAGTGCTATTTTAAAGCGCTTTGTAAGCTCTATAAATCTATATAAATAGAAAAGCTATATACCTACTATTAGGGGATGCATCGCAAGTATAAGTTAAGGTTACTTAGTTGCGAATTAATAGGGTAGCATGTGCTTAATTAGGTGACTAGATAAAGATTTCAACCAATTAGCACTCTTAGCGAGCCCTAAATTTAGTATAACGTAGGTAATAGGGTTATAACGGTTGGTATAGTTATAACAGTGGGCTGTACCGCCTTCCTAATTAGGTAATAAGGTTATAGCGGTTTAGAATATTAAAATTCTGCCAGTCTAAGAGTTTACGGTCGCACGAAGCTCTGTATAAAGCTCTGTATAAAGCTCTATATAAAGCTCTATACAAAGCTCTATATAAAGCTATATATAAAGCTATGCATGAAGCTTTACGTAGGGAGGCTCTGCGTAAGGAGGCTCTGTGTAAAGCCCTACATAAAGCTTTGTATAAAAGCCCCCTAAAGCCTTTATAAAGGCCTTTATAAATACAATTACAATTACAGAGCTCTATAAAGCCTTCCTACGTAAAGCTTTCCTGCGTAAAGCTTTCTTACGTAGAGCTTTATATAGGGCTTCGCGGAGGCTTTAGGGGGTTTTTGTGTATAGCTTCGTGTAGAGCTTCGTATATAGCTTTGTGTAGAGCTTTATATATAACTTTGTATAGAGCTTCGTATAGAGCTTTATATAGAGCTTCGTGTAGAGCTTTATATAGAGCTTTATATAGAGCTTTATATAGAGCTTTATGCGACTATAAGCTCTTAGACTAGTAGAATTTTAATATTCCAAACCGCTATAACCTTATTACCTAATTAGGAAGGCGGTACGGCCCACTATTATAACTGTACTAACCGTTATAACCCTATTACCTACATTATGTTAGATAAGAAATTCGTTAAATTTTCTAAGGAAAATTTCTAAATTACTGACTTATAGCCAGTAATTTGGTTCCTTAGAAATTTAACGGATTTCTTACGCCTGCGGCGGGCTTTTGTCCTTCTAAACTCAGTGTGCCCTACTGCCACCATACTACTGCCCTACTACTACCCTACTGCTGCCCTACTGCTATACCATCCTCCCGCGCCTTAGCCCGTAACGGCCAGTAACACCTCCGGATATATAATATTAGTAGTAGTAGCATTGCCTCCCTACTGTAGTAATAGCGAAAGCCTACCTATATCCGTTACTTTTAATAGTGCAATATATAGCTGCCTATGCGTAAAGACTAGTATACGTAAATTAACCCTAATAAAGTTATAAGACTGCCCTTGCGACTTGTTTACCGTTATAGTAAAGTATAGCTAGATTGGAAACTGCCTTCTACTAATAATAAACGGCAGTTCTCCCTCCGTAGAGGTAAGTTTAATATAAGGAATTAGCCGCAGCTGCCTATAAAAGGTACTACTAAAGATCTAAGTCTTAATATAACGCCGGCCTAGGCGTGTAATAATTATACGGGTGCCGTTATAAAGGCCCTCCTTAGGGTAGAGGTTCCGTAAAAGAATTACAGACGTGCCTACCTTAAGGGAAAGCTTTAATAGAGGTAAGCTACTAGGATTAAATGTTTATAAAAGCTCTAGCGGCGGTAGTATAACGTTGCTATTACCTTCTTCTTTACTTTGCTCTATGGTATCTATGGAATAAAAGGTACTTAGGGAGCTATAAAGCCGCGTAAAGATAGCTTTATTAATCTTAACCATAGTATTATTATATATAGTTAGGATAGCGTAATTGCGGAAGGTATTAAGAGTAGTATATACCCGCGTAAGTAGTTACGGAGGGTATATATACCCGTAGAAGGGTTTCTAGGACTGGAACTGGCCTATACTAGGTGGAATAGTAACGCTGCTAGATAGGGACGTATTATAGAATAAGCTCTATACCTAAGCTGCGAACTACTAATTAACCTTACCCTAGCGGATATATATATTTAACCGCAGGGATAGTATATAGAAGGTAGGCTAGATAAATGACCGCTATAGGCAGGCACCTATAATAGCTGTGTGGTTCCCTTATAGGACAACAGGTAGTATTTAAGTAAAGTCGCCGCCTAGGATAGTAGGGAGTCTATTAAAGGTAGAGCCGTTAGAATAGACGTCCGTAAGTATATAGTATACGGCTTTAAAGCAGTAATAGTGCTATATTGGCACCTTATTCCAGATAAGTAAAGAGGTATAGCGTAGAAGCTTAGCTAGATTTAAGCCTTTAAAGATATTATAAGTAGACTCTTTATATAAATTAATAGGTATTTAAAAACGGGAGTGGGTAGTAAGGCTACCGGGTAGTAAAAGGGCTGTAATACTAGAAGAAGCTATATAAAGAATAATCTTACCGCGTAAGCGATAGTAGTAGTAGAGGTAGTAATAAAGAAACGTTTTACTAGTGCTTATAGGGCCCTAAAGGAAGAAGCGGGCCGTCTATAGATCCGTATCTATAGCGGTAACAATAGTATTAAAGCATACTACTTAATCTATATTTAGTTACTAGTATAGCTTAATAAACTAGCGTCCTTCCTCTATAGGGTTGTATTGTAGTAGCTCCGCTATTAAAAGTAGGTTACTTTTCTCCGTAATAATACCTTACTAGTGCTAAAACTGGGGCAGGCTATAGTTTATAAGCGTCTTTTAGTAATTTATAAGTATCTAATAGATAAGGTATAGGCCGTAATTAAGATAGGCGTTATTATCCTTAGCAATAGTAGGAGGAGTATTAGGTTGGCGGGCTAGAAAGTAAGGTAAGTTATTATAGATAGACTATTTAAAGCGGTCCTATAAAGTAACTGGCTTTGTAATAGGGCTATAAAGTAAAGCGGTTATAAATAAGGAGCGTAGCTAGGCGCTAATAATAAAAATAGCGGCCTCTATTAAGTAATTAATCTACTTATAATTATTTTCTAGTAGCCCTAAGGCGACATAGGCGGCCTAGAAGGTTAGATAAACTATACTAGTAACAGTACGGAGGTCCTTAAAGGAGGTAGGGCCGGGAATAAATATTAGTAGCAGCCGTAAGTAGAACCTCTCGCCTATAATAGGACTATAGTAATATATACGGCCTATTATAAAGTCTTACTAGCGTAGACGCTACTCCTATTACTTTAAAATAAAGGTATACTGCTTAGGGAAGTCTTAATATAGGCGGTTACGGCAGTCCTTATACTCCGCATTATACTTAAAAAAAGGCTGTTAGTATAGAGCGAGAGAGCTTAAGGCGCTGCTAAATCTCCTTAGCGGATTAATTAGGCTAAAAGTATACGGACTGCTCGCCTAGAAGGTATACCATAAGCTAGGTTATAGGGGGGAACTCCTTATAAATAGAATACTCGAATAGCCGCTAGATAGCCTTAGAGGGGCCAATATAATGGCCCTATAAATACTAGCTTACCTTATCGCCGTCTGTAAGCCGTAAAGTAGTATAGTTATTCCTCTTATATATACTTATAGATATACTTAACGGACTTTATAGAGGCGTAGACCTTAATATTTATATATATATAATACTTTATAGTTAGATATAGGCAGTACGGAATAACCTAACGGTTATTTATTTTAAATGTAGCTCTAATAGGCCCTAGTAAGCGGATAGACTATAACTATAAATTATTACAGCGGCGGTATTCTAAATAGCCGTCTATATATATAACAGTAGTAGGGTTAAAAGGCTTAGGGTACTACTTTAAGTAAGTTGGCGGAAGGCCTAGCCTTAACGCAACTATATAGGGAGCTTGCGGATTTTAGGAGCCGTAAGGGCCGTAAATTATTATTAACTTTATAATCTTAGTAAGAGGACTAGTAGGATTATCCTCTAGCTATAGAAGCTTGGCGGATATAAAATGGTTAATAACGGCTAGGTTTAGTAGCCTATTATAGTTATACGGATATAGGAAGAGTAGTAAGTATAAATAGGGTAGGCCCCGTTTCTAGTACTTAATAGTTTAAACGCAGCCGCGGAACTAGCTAAAGATTTACACCCGTTTTAGGTTGTGTATAAAGTGGTTTAGCTTTAGGTAGAAGACGCGTATAACTAAATCGGGCCTATCCGTAGCGGTCTAGCTAGGTAGCAGCTTATAGGTAATCTCGTCCTACGTAGGATTAGCAGTAAACGTAATAAATAGGCTTAGACGGCCGTACTTATGAATAATAGCTATTAAATCCTAAAAGCACTGCCTAATAAAGCGAGCTTTGCTAAGGAAGCTTAATGGAAGGACTATACAGCGGCCTAATAATTTAGGGTTTAGAATAGCGCGGGTAAGAATATCTATAATACTATTATATAGCTCTATATAGAGGTTAGTTTAGTGGGAGCGGATTTAGTTAAGCTTATTCTAATTATATAGCGCCTATATATCTATAATATACTGCTAAAATAGCTAGTAGTAGGTAAAATAAATTAACCTAGAGTTGCTATAGACGTATAGGTAAAACTAAAAGTACGCCTACTACGTTAAACGGTCTTACTAGTAGACTTAATTAGAGTTATATAGCTAAAGACCTTAGTGCCAGCTAGTATTACTACGGGGGAAGAGTAGTATATAGTAAAGCGGTATATATATAGCGTGCGCTAAGCTAATACGGCGGTATTACGGGGGTTTATTAGGTATACGACGCTCTATAAGCACAATATTGCGGAAGCTAGTATTATTATACTTATCTGGTATAATAATAGCTACCTTATTACTTATTAGGAGGTTCTTATAGCGCTAATTAATACTAGCCTCTAAAATAAGCCATATTTATAGGTTTAAGATAATCCGTAATAGGGTTATTATAGGCTAAGCCTAAAGCCGTTCCCTTATAGTTTAATAAAGGGCAATAAAAGGGTTCTATACCTTAGATAGTATAGCAGTAAAATACTATAGGATAGCCGTATCTAGCTAGGCGTTAGGATTGGCCTATAGCTAAATATCTATGGCATAACTAGGGTTATAAAAGTACAGCTACGTATACCGTGGAGTAATATTAATAGTAGCCTCTAGCGGGCCTTATAGATAGTAAAGCTTACTATATATCTAGAAGCAATTTAGGCCGCTATAGGCTATACTACGGTTAGTAACGGTATAGTTTACGGATATAAAAGCCAATGCTATATTATATAGGCGGAGCCGCTCTTTAAACTGCCTAGTAAAAGTACTATGGGACTATAAAAGGTCGCGTAGATAGTCTAGCAGAGGCTGGAATAGAGGGAGGTTTATATTACTATGCTTATAGCAGGCTTTAAACCGTAGATCACTGGGCTTTAATATACTAATACGTTTATCTATCTAATATAGGGCGGCGTAGAAGTTATAGGTAACGTTTATAGGACTAAGATCTAGCTGCTCCGTAATAGGGTAGATAGTAGTAGGACCACAATCTAGCTGCTCCGCAATAGGGTAGACGGTAGTAGGTTGTAATTGGATTAATACTAGTAGTCGCGGCTGGGTTAATACGGGTAGTTGTGGCTAGATCGATACGGGCAGTATAAGGGGAGAAGTAGTAGCGGAAGTAGCGGCGGAAGTAGTAGCGGAAGCAGTAGCGGAAGTAGTAGTGGCTATAGTTTAATATATAGGCTGCGGAAGGTCTGCTAAAGGCCGTTAACGGGACCGTTCTTTTCTTTTCTCCTATATATAGAGTTAGAAAGGTAGTATGTTAAAAAGGAGTAAGTAAAGGATTAACCCTATAAGAGTTATAGGTCTTATATAGAGCTCCATAACGATTTATTATAAAGTTAGTAAAAGAGTAATACTGTCTATAGGCGGTACAAAATATACAATTAGAAGGTATTAAGGTGGTAGGTAGGGAGTAGTAACTGGGGTGGTAATATAGTAGAAGAAGAAGGGGTAGAGGTTAAGAGGTCGCGAGGTCGCGAAGTCGCGAAGTCGCGAATATAATGTACGGCCCCCCCTTATTCCGTAGAGCTCTTATAAGCTTTATATCCATCTATTCTTAAGATATTTAAATAAAAGTAGTACTATTTTAAAGCGCTTTATAAGCTCTATAAATCTATACTAATTAAATTTTTATTAACCTGGGGTACGAGTGGTCTATATTTTTGGGTCCTAGAATTTAAACTTTGCTAAGCTAGCTTCTAATTAGTTAGAAACAAAACCGCGCGTAGTAAGTTATAGCAGAATTTACGTAACAAACATCAAAATATTATAAACATTAAAATATTTTAGTATTACACCTTCCTTTTTATTAACACCTCTATTAATACTACTATATAGCAGATCCTACTGCAATTAAGTGCAGTATGTGCTATATCTATAAGCCCCGCCTTAACTTTATTAAAAATGGCCCTTTAAAGAAGCTTTTAAAGTTATGCTAATTATGTCGGTCAAAGGCGCGTCTTCCCTATATATTACTTCTACTTTTACTTACTTTTCTAGATCTCTAAATATAATTTAAATAAGTGGAGAGCTCTTATAGAGCTAGGTTCTGCTACTAAAACTCGTCCTATAAGGCGTTGGTAAACTACTCTACCTAAAAACGATACCGAGAATACCTTCTTACCTCGCGGCCAGAATAGCCAAGATACCCCTAAAATAGCTTAACGGCGGAAGATAATTAGGGCAATATAACGGGAGCACCGTATTCTTAATCGGTGGGGTGAAGTTTATTCGCCTACTCCTCCACTATATACCATAGATAAAGCTCTATATAGTAGAAAAGGCACTCTAGATAGCCTAAATACGTCCTTACTGGAACTAGCTCCTATACCTACTCTACCGCTAATACCTACTCCAACTACGGCCACACTACTACTCATTTCGGCTATTGATTGGGAGCGAATTAAGAAGTTTAGGAGTATACTATAGGCTAAACATATAGAGATGTGCAGTCGTTATAAGGAGTAGTAGTTTTACATAGGCCTAGCTATGGAGGGTAATAATATAAGTATATATGTAAAGCCTGCATTAAGGACGCTAATAGTTTTAAGAATCTAACCCTTCCTTCTCTATTTAGTAAAAGCAATAGGCTTAATCTGGGGCCTATTCCTAGCTTCTTACCTATACTTACCGCGGTAGAGGAGCTTTTAATTACGCGCGTATACGTTTATCTATAAGTTATACGTATACGCGGCCAGTAATATTACTATACTAGCTACGTCTGCTACTTTAGCTAGAACACACTAAAGACTTAAAGGTAGCTACTACGGCTACCTACTAAACTCAATATACTGGTCGTAAGGCCTACAGTAGTAGAGGGTAGTAAATACCTAAGTTGGCGGTTTACCAAGCGGTATACTATAAGGCGCTTTACTATAGCATAGTGGCTTTACTTTTTAAAGGTCAATTATCTTAATTATTGTAATATTAAAATATGCAGCACCTAGCTTACTAGCTTACCCAAAAATAGCTCTATATTAGATTAGCTACCTTATATTAATAAGTTAAAGTCTAATTCTAGTGGCCTAATAGCTTACCCTACTACTCCTATATAACGTCCTGCTATTAATCCTCTACCTACTAAGCTTAGCAGTAATATACTAGACGGCGAATTTAATAATAATATACTAGATACTTTGGTTCCTAATCTAGTACCTAACCTTAATAAATTAAAGCTTTTAGGTTGTGAGGTTTAACACTAATAAGACCTATAAGCGGGCCTAGAGGTTCCTACTATACGACAAACACCTCTCTCTAAACGATCAGCTAGTTTTATTATGCGTAACGCCTTTCCTACTCTATTTCCTTATAGTAAAGCCAATTTTAACATACCATAAAGCCGTACGGTTACCCTAGCTGCGTATACTAAGTATATGCTTAAGTATTAGGACGGTTGGTTTAGCCGCTAACCCTTATTTTGCTATTACGTGTTTAATTAGATTATAAAAAAGCAAGCCCTTAACGCTACCCACTTCCTCTACAGCCAATTAAATAAAAATAGTCTATCTTTAAATAAGCTTAGTAATCTTATAAATGGCAATAGGGGTAGCTAGTTACTAAATAAGATTATACGGTATATACGGAACCTTAAGGGCACTAGACCTTACTAGAGGCAGAAAAGAAATAAGCTTACAGCTTATGCTAAGAATATTAAAAGTAGGTCTCTATTCTTTACACTTAGCGCTAGTAATCTACATTAGTATAATCTACACTCTTATATGCCTTTATTTAATAAATATAAGGCTGCTAATAAGGCTTAGCGCTACCAAATTGCTTCTTAGAATCTTAACGATAATCTATATATTACTGCTTACTGGCTATATCGCCGCTTTAATCTGTTTAGAAAGCACGTGCTTATAGGCCTATTTAATAGCACTAACTTTTAGTCCTAATATAAGTGGTAGGTATAAGGTAGCGACTATATATATAGCTTTTTAAAAAGTTTAACAGCCCCAAAGCCAAATCCGTTAGCTATTAAATTAAGGGCGGCTTTTACTAAGTATTGGGTTACTTTTATATCTATAATCAATCCTAATTAATCTAGGCCTCTTAATCTCTAATATCCTTCTATTCTTAGCTATAAAGAATAGCTTAATACTAGTAAGCTTTTTACTACCTACCTTAATCGATTTTAACGGCACCGTAATTACACTAAATCTTACTGCTTAAGATTAAAGAAAGGCTCCACTAGAGCAAAAAAGTGCCGCTTCTATTTTTTACGGTTTCTCTATAATAAGGCCGCTATATTAAAGGATTAAAATCTATATAGTAGACGTTCTGTCTATAGCGTAATAATAAGCTTCTTAATAGTTATAATACAGCTATAATATTAGCGTAAATAGCGAATATTAATACGTTACCCGCTATAAGCATATTAGTAATAATCAACTATATAGGTAAGTATTGCAGTAAAAAAGAGAAGAAGTTGACTTCCTACTAGGAGTTACTCCAATTAGTACAGCCGTACGCTAATAGCCTTTATACCTTTAGTTTAGTTATAGCTAGGTTTATAAACAAGCTTATTACTAAACGCGATTAGTTAGTATAGGAGGTATACTATCTACTTTTTAACATTCCCCTTTATAAAGGCTTTAGGAATATAATAACTTTAAACTACCGCTAAAAGGACAATTAAAGCGCTATATATAAGCTTAATAATAGGCAACTAAGAGGGTGCGGACTGTCCGACTATAAGAAATATAAGCGCCGCCTAAATAGGGTAGAGGACGTTATTTTCCTCAATTTTCTACTCTATTTTAATTACTCTACTTATAAGCGTTAGCTAAGAGTAAGGCCTTAAGTTATATCGTACTTTCCGCAATATAACGGCGATCATTCCTATCCGCAGTATCCTAAGTTCTACTATATAAAGCTTATTCTTTATTACCCGTAGAGGGAGTATAAGAAAGTGGCTACTTATACTAATAGATTTGGGGCCCTTAATTATATAGCTTCCTATTAGGCTTATATTAACTCTTATTAGTACCCGCCTAACTACTTCTATAATTAAAAACTAGAGGAAGGTTATAAAACTGCTAATAATATTAATAAGTTTAAGGGCGATTTCGCAGACAACTTAGAGCTATACTAGTCCTTTAAGGCCCTATATGCCCGCATTTAAAATACCAATAGAGTTAAAATTAAGGATTCTAATAGGCTTAGTAATAGGGAGCTTAATTATAACTACGACTAGAGTATATATTAGGGTACGTACCCACAGCTTAATAAGAGGACTTATTAGTAGGAAGCACGGCTATAGCCTCTACCGTAAAGCCGCCTATCCTAAATAGCAACTCTATCCTCTTTATAACTAGGTTAGCGTTATATCTATAATATTATAGTTAATCACTATAGGCAGATCTAAGTGGGCCTTAGCCCCCCCCCCTACTGTAAATTAACATTAATAGAGAGGCAGGAACCGGTAAATTACATCTTATTGCTGTTCTATTTACTACGCTCTATAATATAGCTATATCTAATAGTAAGCCGTCGCCATTAGTTCGAGCCGCCCCTACTAGAGTAGCTGCCTTTAATATTAACGGCAGAGACGCGTACTGTAAGATCTTTAGTAGGAGGGTTAAATAGTTTAGGGCGAAGTAGAGTCTAATTTTAGTAAGAGCGCGCTTTTTTTTAGTGCTAGCGCGTCTTATAAGCGTTAGGTTAAAGTATTAGGCTTTTAACCTTAAACGCCTAGGCGGTATATAATTAAGAATTAAAAATAAGATAGATATTTTAACTAGTAGGCCTAATAATAGTTTAGCTATTTTATGGTTGTAAAGTATTATAAGGTTTTTTAGTCACTAAGAACCTTAATTAGAAATCTAGCGCCGTCTGGTTTAGATTACTATTATTTAAAACATTTAATAATAGCTAGTAATTCCTTATTATAGATCTTATAATTATATTTAGCTAGGCTTAGTTATTTTAAAAAGTATACTATAGGGTATATTGTAAGGGCACGAAGAGACTTTAGGGAAGATTTAAAGGAATAATATATATTTTATCTAAATCTAAGGGTATATAGCTCTTGCTAAGAACAAGACGTTGTGTAAAGAAGAGAAGGGAATAATGAGAGAATTATATAATTAAATAGTTAGGGGTCTTAGTGGTTAATAAATGCGTATATACGCACGTGGTCTTTAACGGACTTTAGTAGAATTTGGTTAAAGCGTCGGAATTTATCTATTAAGTGTTTCACTGAGACATTTCTACTGTAACTGGGATGGTCCCGTTACATATAGTACTTTATCTTTATTATATTAAGACAGAATGCCTCTAGTAGTATAGTTTTTTATTTTTTATTTTTTATTTTTTTTATATCCATTGTATTGTACTACGTACAATACTGCGCATGCAGCCTCTGGGCTATGGCGCTATAGTTCTATATACATAAATCCTTTCTAGGCAGCTTAACATGTACTAGTAGCTATGTCCTAGTAGTTTATAAACCTCTAGACTAGAGGTTTACCGCTCCCTAGTAAAATACTAGGTTACGACAACTATTAGGTAATATTAAAAC
>Ga0307515_10010085_pt1 | contig 18166 bp, 25 predicted proteins | sample 17_EM_MG_FD_194513 | JGI IMG/M metagenome (GOLD analysis project Ga0307515, IMG submission 194513) | Populus trichocarpa ectomycorrhiza microbial communities from riparian zone in the Pacific Northwest, United States - 17_EM | ecosystem: Host-associated > Plants > Roots > Unclassified | place... | reverse complement strand
ATCCGAGCCGGGAGGGCGTCTGCCCCGTTCGTGTTACCCCCTTGTAAAACAAAATTTTCGGAGCTCTATTGTTTTATGCGGTAGCTCACGCACAGATAATCTCATCTGGCATTTACACGTCTCTTGTGAACGCCCACTTAGGACGATGGTAGAGCAGGCCCAAACTTAAAAGGGGTTAATACAAAATCCACCTCCTATAAACAGAATCCACCTCCTACTGATTAAGGCTTAATAGCTTTATATAGCCTAATGCCAATCTAGCTTAGTATAACGCTAATCTATATAGGAACTAGACGTTATAATGGGTCGGGTAATGCCCACTAGGGGTTCTTAGCGGGTGAGTCTAAACCAGTTAACAAACCTAGCTTAGTTGGACTTAACCTATTAAAAACCCAACCTAACTTGGTAGATATAGAGCCCCACATAGAGCTTTATAGTAGATGCAAAGCTCCGTGTAGAGCTTTAGTAGAGCTCCGTGTAGAGCTTTGAGGGAGCTTCGTAGAGAGCCTCTAGTAGAGCTTCGTGTAGAGCTTCTGGCAGAGATTCTAGCAGAGCCTTGGTAGAGCCTCTGACTCAGTTTCTGACTCAATTCTGGCGCGTGCTGTATTTAACTGAGGGTTTACCAAAGCTTTACTAGAGGCTCTGCAAGGCGTGTCTGGCTCCCTGGCCCCCGGGCCCTGCCTCGTGTCTGGCTCCTGGGTCCCTGCCTCGTGTCTGGCTCCTGGGTCCCTGCCTCGTGTCTGGCTCCTGGGTCCCTGCCTCGTGTCTGACTCCTGGGTCCCTGCCTCGTGCCTGGCTCCTGGGTCCCTGCCTCGTGCCAAGCCTCCGGCACCTGCCTCGTGCCAAGCCTCCGGCACCTGCCTCGTGCCAAGCTCCCGGCACCTGCCTCGTGTCTAGCCCCAGGCACCCGCCTCGTGTCTGGTCATCGGGGTGTCTCGCTTGTTAGCGTGTGAGGAACTTTGTTTTTGAGGGAAATCGAACTCGCGTCGCTGTGTGTCGTCATAGTAATATTGCTCAAAATGCGCTAGAAGTCACCCGGGCTCATAACTGTCGAATGCCCAATTGGGCCAAAAAGACTGGTCCTTCTGGAGAAGCCAAATAGGCCGTATTTTATTAGTTCACAAGAGCTCTATCAAAGCTCTAGACGGAGCTCTATTAAAGCTCTGCTGAAGCTTTGTATCTACTATAGCACCCACCATAATACCTTCCCCCCCTTTTTTTTCACGTGACTAGGTCTTTAGGTATTTGCTATGGTCGACCCACCCACTTAGTAACCCACCCAGTACCAGGTTAGATTGGTGTTAGAATATATAAAGCTATTAAGCCTCAATCGGCAGGAGGTGGATATCGAAATAAACAAAACTTTGGAGGTGGATTTTGTATTAACCCCAATTTGGAATGCGGGCTGGAACTGATGGGCTGAAGAAACAGAAGTTGTCTATTGCTCTAAACACTCTAGGAAACAAACCGACTATCGTAGGGGCCAAGGCTAGAATCACGAATTCCTGTTTCTTGTACTCTTTGCTTCGACACGCCATCCATCCCGCCCATCTACCCTGTTACTTGATCCCCTTAATCTCGCCATTGTCCACAGCCTCACGATATTGCAGCCATACCAGATCCTCCCTTTCAGCACTCCTCGTCTTCAAATCAAATGGGAAGGCTTTTGGCCTGGAAATGAGCAGGCTCGTATAGTCGTGAACTGGGATGTCAATCTCTTTCCCGTTAGCATCCCTTTTCTTAGAGATATTAAATGCCCACGCCATGCCTCCCACGCCGACGAGTAATTCCTGCTCGACGAGATCCATCCCCATGCAGATGCGTCTTCCGTACCCGAATGTTGTGAAATTTTGAATAGTGGGGTATTTGGTTAGAGGCCCTTGGTATGATGGGAACGCGGGATCAAGCCAGCGAGCAGGGTTATAGACCTCCGGGTTAGGATATACTGATTCATCCCTTGTGATGGCCCTACAAGGGATTAAACAATGCGCCATAAATACAAGAAAGTGAGACTTGCCATTGACTTGGATGAATATGACTGCCTTTCGGGATGAAATAGCCGTCATAAATGAAGTCAGCTTCAGACTCGTGCGGAATACCTAAGAACGAGTCAATACACAATTCGAGTATGATAATATTGCAACCACATAGAAACTTACTACTGGGCGTAACCGGCCTCCAGCGCATAATCTCTTTGATCACAGCCCGTAAAGTAGGCATGTTGGGTGCATCATCCGGACGAGGCATTCTATCGCCACAGACGCTGTCAACTTCTTCTTGCAGCCGTTTTTGCCACTCGGGGTACAAGCACATGGCCAGGATGTAAGTCATGAAGGCTGAGGCCGTTGTCAGAATACCAGCAAGGCCGACCATTCCGACTGTATACGATCCTTCTAGATCAGACATCCCGGTCTTGGCTTTGGCTTGCAAGAACGTGCTCATGTAAGAAGGCTTCTGTGAACCTCTGATTATATCGTTACTGACTTCATTATAGAGCATTTCGAAGAATTGTCGCTCGCGCGCGTGGCGGGCACGTTCGCTGATCTTCCACGGTGACAGCCAGTACGGTAAGACCTTCAACTGCGGAATAATGTTGGTCATTTTGGCGGCCGGCGAGATAGCCTCAAGGAGCGCATGCGAGTGAGTCCTGAGATCTCCATCAAAGCGATCGTCACCGAATGCTAGACGGGAGATGACACGCCCGGTAAAAGTCTCGGAGATGAGTTCGTGGTCGGCAGGGTTTTGAAGAAGCTCAACAAGATACTGTTTGCATTCGTATAATGGGATATTCTGATGGTGGCTTTGACCTGAAGCCGACATGATACCATGCACGAATTTGCGCTGGCGCTTCCAGACATCTATATTAGGCCGTTAGCTACGCCCGCAGCGTCTTTGAAACCTCGCACCATTGTAACCTAGCAGTGGTAAGTACTCAGGGGCCTCCTTGCTATTATCCAGATTATTGATGGGTGGCCGGTCGGAGAATATCAGGCTCTTTTTCGACAACAGATCATTCGCGATCTTGTCTGAAGCAATCCAGACATGATTGACCCCAAAAACGTTGATCTGATATATTGGGCCAAATGCGTCCGACCATTGCTTGAACTTCTTGTAGCTGTGGCTACGAGGAATGTCCCATACGCGCCCAATCAACGGGATACCTGGATCCATATCAGTGTCTTCGCATCTCATCAGAGTGACAGTAGAGGGCAATGAGCGTACCCCTGGGCCCAGGTAGCCATTTTGCATCTTTTGGTAGATTCAATCTGGAAACGACTAGATGATAGACAAGTTGAAGCGCAAGCAAAGACACAATGATAGCTGAAATGTAAAGATACATATTGATAACCGAAGATTGAAATTGTAGAGCCCGGTTTTCAGACACTAAAGACCGACTACCTTCAAATGATAGCATTTTATACTCACGGGAGTCGTGAGTGCATGACTAGCAGTCTACCAAGACCGCTCCCTCATGGCAACCAGCTTCATGGATTACACTATGATCCATGTCTCGAGGCATACATCGATGACACATGCAGCTCGTCTGCTCGACATCGGCGTAACACCGACGCCCTGTAAGCCAGTGAAAGAATTGGATTGGAGTGGAGTGGATCCCACCCCCAAATCCACTCTATACGTCAAAAAGGCCGTAGAGCTCCAAGGCTCCAATGCAGCTCCAGTTTAAATATATACTATAAATAGTAAATCTTAGCGATAGGTTGGTGTTAAGGTAACGAAGTAGGACTTAATTGAACTTACCATTAACTCCAAATCGCTTAGCTTCCTATCCAACTTCCTCAATAATCTTATCTTCCACCCTAACCGCCTCAAAGGCGGTGTATGCGTCCTCATTGTCGCCTTCACCGTCGCCATCATCCGACTAGTGATCTTTTTGGACTGGAGCCAATATGGAGCTCTAGGATGGACTGAGGCTTGCCCTAGAGTGGATCTAAGTAATTTAATTGGTGGATAGAGTGGATCTTAGGTAGTGGAGCTCTTAGAGCTCCAAACCCTATACCCAATTGGGTGGGAGGAAAGAACATTATATTATTAGTGCGTAGGATTAGCTAATCGAGGGTTTCTATAATGGCTTATTATTTAGAATAGCTAACTTCTAGTTATACCTTAGCTCTTACCGCTACTATTATCCTCGCCGTCGCCTTTTTTACCTCCCCCTTAGTATTACCACTTACCCTTTTAGTATTGTTCCTCGCTAACTAATATAGAACGATTCTTCCCTATCTATATACCCGCCTTAGATAATATCCTTATTACTCCTAAAGAAATTAACCTGAACGGAACTAACGCGTTAAGGAAGAAATGGCAAAAAGTATATTCGGTATTACGCCTTAATAAAGGCGCTTAAAAATACCAAAATATAAATATTACCGATATAGCGTAAGTATAAGGAGGAGGTATTAGAGGTAAAATTTACCGCTATTAAGGAAATTCTTGACTAAGGTAATAATACTAATAACGGTAATAAGAATAGAGAGGTTAATAAGGATATTAAGTAAAAAATGGAATTTAATATTAGTAGTAATATTTACTGCCTTTACCTCTACCTCTTTAGCACTCTATTTATGCTAAGACTTACTATTAATAGTATATATTTGCTTCGGAGCTCTATCCCTTTGTATGTTAAAGTCCTACACTTAGCGCCAAGCCTAGGAACACTTGGGCGCCCGTGTGTACAGCTAAGCACGATGTTCCTAGGCTTAGCGCCAAGTGTAGGACTCCAACGTGCGAAAGGATAGAGCTCCTGGGTCTCCAGTATTTAGTAGGCTAGTGGAGTGGATTTCAGCCCGGATCCACTCCAGTCCAGTCTAAAAAGATTACTGCATCTGACTCTATAACCACTGACTTAGCCACAGCTCCCTCCGCCGCGGCTGCCTCCGCTGTTGCTACCTGCCGTCAGCTTTAAGATTAATCGATTTGGGAGCAAGGATAACTTCATCAGATGGTGGAGGTAGGCGAATTGATAGATATCGGTCCATCGCGGCCGTAGGAAAGGAAGGTACTACAACACTAAGCTAGTAAGTGTAGATGCAAAGTAGTAATGGCAGGAGCAGTGATAACGGCAGCAGGATGAGCGGGTGGCTTAGATTCTATGGCTAATACACGAGTCAGCAATAGAGCCACCGGAGTCACCGTTTAGCCTCACATCGTGCACTGATCCCTTAGCGCTCTATTCCTCAGCCGCAGTTTGAATTAGGTATAGATCTGGAGCTCCAAGGGTCAAATCAACCTCAAATCCACTCCAATCCACCAATCAGAAGGCCAAATCCAGATCCAGATCAAACCTGAATCCAGCCAGGAGCTCCAAATAGACCTCGCTCCAATCCCTTCACTGCTGTAAGCCTCGCGTACAGTCGTGGGTGAACAAGCTAGCATTGGGCCCCTGCCAAATCTATGCAGGTCTGTTGGAGCAGGATCCTTTGTGCTTCCGGGATAACTCAGTTCCTGCCATGCAAGACAGTGTAACGTCCTTCTCTATCGTCACAAATTCTGTTCCAGATGTTCGGGAAGGATTCTGCATACAGAAGAGTTGCAGCACTAAGAGTTCACCTTGTCGTCTGTTGAAGTAGATTTGGTGACATGTCCGAACCTCCAAGACCCACAATGCGAACTACGTTTATTTTTCCGTAGCCAAGTCTAAGATAGGCTCCTGCGGAATTTGGAGAATCGTAGACAAGCTCGGCGTGGTATCTGTGGGTCTGCCTTACTCATTTTCCATTGTATTCTTTATACTACTCTAAGACATTTTGGGCCTATATAATATGAATTTTTTTGAATGGAATCTAATCACATGATTATAGTGTTCGTGAATGAGAAATTCTCCATGACACCAACAAGAAAATTTCTTGCTGATTAATGTTTGATTTCGTACTTCTGTGAGCCATACTCCATAACTCCCATCTAGTTATATTGTAAGCTTTTGCAGTGTGGGAATTGAACGAGCGACTTGATTGTAAATGTAGCTCTAAAGTCTCTATATATACACGAGGTAGGTAGCAAGAAGATGACGACGATGATCCACAATTGCCACTGTAGACAACGCCACTCAGTCGGTGATAGGTAATAGAAATAGGTAATGGAAATAAGTAGTAGGACATGCGATGGCAAGAAACAGGGTGGTGAGTCATAAGGTAGCGCAAGCTTTTGGTACCGGTAGTCGGTTACATATATGAAAGCGTAAAAGCCGCGAACAGTACACGCTAGCATGGCTCACTGACGAAACTCAAGCCATGCCCGCGCCTGCTGCTGCTTTACCCTTAACATTTGTCCATGGCACGAGAGCACTGGTAAGAACAGATGCTCCAGCCAAGACGACACTAATCAACAGCGTCGTCTTAATACCACTCATGTAGGAAGTGATTACAGCTTCCAGATCTGTGCCCTTGAACACGTGCCTGATTTCAGTGGCACCCGTGGCAATTATTTCAACGGGTGAAAGATGCGGAGCGAGCTGCTCAGCATGTCTAGTTAGTTCATTCGTGAAAGCAGATTGCGCACCACTAAGAAAGATGGCTCCACCCATAGTTTGACAAACTTGAAGGGGGTCAGCAAATAATACCAAAGGAAGAAGGGGGTTCACGGACAAAGAAGGACCGCCGTCGTTGTGGAGACTTGTTCGGGAGGAGCCAGTGCTTGTCCGGCCATAATCGGGGCTTGGAAACAGAGGCCAACACCTAAGCCAGTCAAGACTTGGTAGCCAATCCAAAAGGCCGGCCCGGATGTGGTCGAAAGAGTGTAGAGAAGCCCGCAGCCTACAGCTGTCATTATTGATCCTAGGATGATTATGGGTGCAAAATAGCCAGTTTTGGTGATTATAACACCCGAGGCTATGACTGTAAGTGTGTCTGCTATGATCAGGGCCAAACTCCGGATACCGCTACTCTCCGCTGACGTGTTACGGATTGCTTGGAAGTAGATCGGTAGATAATATAGGAGTATGAAAAAGGACCCAGTAAGCAGGAAACTGAATATCGCACCGCTCCATACTTCACGACGTTTTAAGACGTCGCTAGGAAGCATAGCGCGCGGACCCTGGATCCACTCGGTTGCCACAAAGAGGATGGCCATCAAAGCGAAACCGACTATAGTGCCGACAACATCTGAGGATCCCCAGGGCTTGGTAGTACCGCCCCATTGCAAAGCAAGCAAGAAACAGATGATAGCGCCTAGTATTAGGACGAATCCGAGGGGATCCATCTGTAATATCTTGTCGGGCAAAGGAGTGGCGCGAGACGTTTCCGAAATAGACGCCTTGGGAGTTTGGAATATGAGGATGATTATTCCTGCTGCGACTCCCCCTATTGGTAAGTTGATGTAGAAACTACAGATGTGAGCAGCAATAAGCATCAAAATGAAGTCAGACTCACCACCAACGCCATCCCGGGCCATCGGTAAAGGCGCCACCAAGCAAAGGTCCTATCACGCTGGCCACCCCATAGGTGGCCCCTATAATTCCGGTAAAAGCTGGGCGTCGGTGCGCCGGAACAACGAAAGCGATGATGATATAGCAACCAGCCATGGTTCCTGCAGCCCCAAGACCAATGATGGCTCGACCAACGATGAACATAGTGCTGTTTTGCGCGACGGCTTGCAGATTTTAGTGGCTTCTAGTCGGACTCCTGATGTTTAAGAGACTCACCACAAAGCAAGCTGCCCAGCTCGAAGACTGCCATGCTGATCAAGAAGACAATCTTGAGGTCAAAGAAGGTGTACGCTTTGCCCCATACGCTCTGAGAAGCGGCAACTGTCAGGAATAGCGCAGAGCCATACCAGCCTACATCATCGAGAGAATGGAATTGCTCGGTGATTGTGGGTATGGCGGTGGCTATGATGTTCTGGTCAAATCAGCTTCATCTCTGTATGCTCACGACGGCTGCTCTCACCATGTCAAGTGATGACTAAATTGGGCATTATTAGCAAAGAGGCTCCCAAAGCACTCAATCAAACTTACGAGAAACACAGCAAGGACGAGGGCGACTACAATCGAGCCCAACTTCCAGCCTGAAGGATATTCTGCTTCCGCGACCATATCTCCACTTCTGCCTACGACTTTAGCTCGTTACTAACAGCGCATTTGTGGGTTTACACCTACATTGGGTCGTTAGACCTAGGTTTCTCACGGCTAGACATGACCGATGTGATGCGTGACACCTCCTGGAAATTCTGTTTGATGCTTCAATTGCTCCGATGTACGAAATAGCACAAGTGAGAGAAGGACTGGCTTTGAAGAGATTTACAAGGGCATTACAAGCACCTTTCATAGCCAAAAGGAATTGTCTCACAACCAAAGTGAAGGGTGATTACGTTAGCATTCGCGCAACACGAATGCAGAAAGAGGGACGTTTCGAATCACATTCTAGCAATATCGATCGACAAAACGGGAGGACGGGAATCGGGTACAGCCAGTGATCCCTTTAGACTGGACTAGGGTGGATCCGGGCTCAAATCCACTCCACCAGCCCACCAAATGCTGGAGCCCCATAGAGCTCCGAAGCAAATATATACTATAAATAGTAAGTCTTGGCATAAATATAGTGCTAAAGAGGTAGAGGTAAAGGTGGCAAATATTACTAATATCAAATTAGATTCTCTGCTTATTATCCTTATTAGCCTCTCCATTCTTATTACTATTATTGGTATTATTAATTACCTTAATAGCGGCGAACTTTACCTCTAATGCTCCTCCTTACGCTTGTATTATATCGGTAACATTCGTATTTTAGTATTTTAAGGCGCCTTTAATAAGGCGTGACACTAAATATACGACTTATCGTTCCTTCTTAGCGAGTTAGTTCCGTTTAGGTTAATTAAGGATATTATCTAAGGCAGGTATATAGACAGGGAAGAATCGTTCTATATTAGTTAGCGAGGAATAATACTAAAAGGGTAAATGGTAATACTAAGGGGGAGGTAAAAAGGCAACGGTAAGAATAATAGCTGCGGTAAGGGCTAAGGTATAACTAAAAGTTCTAAGGAAACCCCTAATTGGCTAATCTTACGCACTGACGATATAATGTCCTTTTCTCCCTCCCGATTGGGTATAGGGTTTGGAGCTCCAAGAGCTCCACTACCTTAGATCCACTCCAGGGCAAGCCTCAGTCAATATTGGCTCCAGTCCAAAAAGATCACTGGGTACAGCCCGAGGCTTACCAAGCCATTCTCTCACACCGTCAGGTAGAAGCTAACACACGTACTTGTTAATCAGAGCAGCCGCGATTACCTTCTAAACTCCTATCAGTGCCTAACGATGTTCATTTCATGGCGCAGGTTACATCTCTGGACCCTAGATATGATCCACCAGGCCGTGTAGAGCGGTATCCGTGCCTAATCCGGTCTGATGGAGTACCAAGGCATTACCAGCGCCACCGTTTGTTAAATACGTTAAGAACCAACTAGCCGTAGTCCCAAATACCCTGTCAAGGCGCAGCCTGACCGCCAAAATAAATCCCATACGGAGAACGCCGAATGGCCGCGGGAAAGAACCTCCCGGGGCACGGGAGCGATTAAAGCCTTGGCACGGCGCTTCATCTCCGTTTGCGTTTGTCCAACCCTGACGCCAACCGTTCCCAAATGGCTGGGTCGGCTCCACTTAATCCATATCGGCGCTCGGCGCTTAAGGGAACGTTTGTCATCACGGCAATCTATGTCCGCTTCCAACTTCATGGAGCGCGAACTCTGGCATCTCCTGTCCACAACTTTGAGGCTGTGGAGCTGACGGAGACAAGGGCCGGTGGAATTTTGGTTGCCGCTGTGGGTGACAGTACTGGCCGCTGGAAGCCGCGCGTCGGGAGAAGCAAAGTCTATTCCGCAAATACCTCTGATGCTAAACTTCCTTAGTATTTCGGGGGGGTTATACGAGTATTATGCAAAGACATATTTGTCTTCTTGAGTATTATCAGAGTCGCTTACAACTGATCAAAATTGGGCATGTCATACAAACGAACCATGTGGCAATCTTCGTACGCATTCTCATCCCTACACCCCCTCACCCCCTCGCGTATACTCTCTTACACACTCTTTATATACTAGACACCGTAAATTGATGGGAGGTTGCAGGAAAAGATGAGTAGAAATTAAGATGGAAATTAAGATGGGAGGCCAGAGAGTCACCGCATGTATACATCATTAGGTATGGAGGAAGTACTATGAGATGGATAGAAAACAAGATACTGTATAAAATTGAGTATTGTGTGGGTCATTTTCGAAGGAGTATTTTTATACGAGGTATCTACTGGAAATCTAGTGAAACTCCCTTAAACAAATCGAGTCCCATGCAAAACCCACCGCCCTAAGGCTCTCGGCACATTAACACCGTCGCTTTACAGGAAAAATCAGACCCTGCTTGGCGTTTTACTCCTGTTTAAAGTGTAATCTCACTGCGTTACCGCATATCCACTACCCAAGTAGCCTTCTGACATGGGTGAACCAGCACTCAGGGAGTGGCATTTGACGTGATGCCCGGCTCGATCTGCTCCAAGATTTCGAACAGCTCCCTCTTGACCTTCTCCTGAATTTGAGAAGGGCCGAGTCCATCAACATTTGAACCGTTTCTGCGGTTGTTGTTAGCTACTAGACGATGACATCAATGAGACAACTTGATTACATACTTGGCAATTTTACAATCCATCAGGAAAGCGCCATGAGCTTGAGGCTCGAGGTCGGGTTTGATGGCGTGCACTAGGGTGCGGCTTCCAACTTCGGTAGTGCGAGCAAGCATCGAGATGCCAACGTTCATCACCATTCGCTTGAACCATCCAACCTCATCGCGGAAGATATCGCTCTTGCAGGCACCTGGAGTGGTGTTGTCGATGATTATGTTGGATTCAGGACCAAGAGGGGCCATTTCGGCCAGGATGCGGACATAGTAAAGGAGCAGAAGTTTTGATACGTTATATCTGATCTGAGAGTTAGATCATGATGCTATAAATACCTCGATGCCGTGGCTAGTGTTCCAAGGTTACTCACCGATCACTCATGTCTGCTCCTTCCTTTGCATCGAGTGCATCGAAGATGCGCCCGTTCGTCTCCTTCTCCTTGAACTTGGCGATGTACTGGAGATCGCTGCCAACGAAACTGAGTCGGCCCCTCAACCCAGTCTTTTTTGCACTCTCACGCAACTTGGGCAGAACTTCCAGCCCGAGGAGGGCGGCGCTAATAACGTTGACGGTAATGTGGCTCTCATGAGTCTCACATGTCTCCCAGTTGCTTGTCAAGATCCCTGCATTCTGTATCAGACCGTCGAGACGGTCCATAGTATGCACGCGGGCGCCGAACTGCTTTACCGAATCGTACTTTGAGAGATCCAAAGGCCAGACATCGAGGCGAGAGGGGCTACATTTAGTTGTAGCCACAATCTTCTGAACGGCTGCCTCGCCCTTGGACACAGTGCGAACAGCTAAAATGACTTTTGCAGCATTCAAGCGGAGGAGATGCTTTACTGCTTCGAATCCCAATCCGGTGTTTGAGCCAGTAACAATAAGTACTTGGTTGCTGAAATCGGACGTTGGATAGGTTGGCGTAACGAACAGCTGCGAGTGCAGAAAGGTGAGGAAGTAAGACATTTTCGATTTCTACCTGCACGTATTCTGCACAAGGATAATTTAGTCTGAGTTGAGAAATTCAGAGTCAGAGTGCGTGATAGCTTGAAAGATGGATCACAAAAAGAGTTGTAGCACTTAGAGGAGAAATCAGAAAGTGAAGCAACGTTTGATTTCTTGATAAAAGCGAGGTGACAAAGGAAGTCATAGGCACGGAAGGAGCTGGCCCGGCAGCACAAACCAGGGTACCTGAGGCTCCATCGATTACAAAGCGGTGTTACACTGGAGGTGGGCTGCCTTCTGACTAATGATGGGGTGGCTGAAGTTAGCGAGCGCGGGCTTATGTTGCTCGACTCGTGCAGGATTCAGCCCCCGCTCCTGCATGGCATTAGTGTGCCGGAACCTCGGGATGCCGGCTTTTGGCCAACAAACAATATCGCTAGCTCCGATTCACCGGCAGCTGTCTTCTGGTGCTATCATTGCGTATATGAGCCTCATTAAAATCGTTTACGGTGGACTGAAGATACGACTGAGCTTGCTCTGAACTCAAAGCAAGCCCAGCCACGATGCCCTCCTTTTGCGTTCTAAGCGCCTCTCCACAAACAGAATTATTGTTCACAGTCGCTTTAGTACCTATTCTCTACACAGTTGTCCTAGCGATTTATCGTCTCTATCTGAGTCCACTGGCAAAATTTCCTGGCCCGAAGCTTGCGGCAGCAACGCTGTGGTATGAGCTCTACTTCGATGTTGTAAAGGTGAGGTCAGGCTATATATCAGCTTCCGAATTTGTGACTCACCAGCAAATACAGCATGGCCAATTTTACAAAGAGATTGATCGTATGCATTCAGTCTATGGTATGATGGTACTCGTGTCCGCCATTGCAAGCCCATAGCTCACAGGTTCAAGGCCCGGTCGTCAGGATCAATCCTTTTGAGATTCATGTCAAAGACCCGGAATGGTATGATACACTGTACACCAGCGGCCGGTATCAACGCGATAAGTCGGCGTGGTTTGTTGGTCGCTCGGGCGGACAGTCCGTGTTTGGCACCATCAACCATGACCATCACCGACTTAGACGAGCAGCATTAAACCCGTTCTTCTCTAAAAGCTCCATTGTGAAGGTCGAACCACTCGTAGTGGAGTGTGTGGATAAGCTTTGCAGCGCTCTAAATGCCTATTCCTCCTCCAAAGAACCAGTGGAGCTACAGACCACTTACATGGCTCTTACATTAGATGTCATCTCGTGCTATGCCTTCGGAAAGTCTTTCGGCCTCCTTGACAAACCAGGTTTCTCCCCGGAATGGAAGAAGGCCATTCTAGGCAGCATCGAGGCCGGCATCGTCAATAGGCATTTTCCGTGGCTCGCCACTGTCCTCATGAACCTCCCCGAGTCTGTAGCAGCAGCGATCAGCGCTCCTGCAGCATTCTTCATACAACTCCAGAGGGTGAGACAAATATCTTTAATCTTTAACAACACACGTCATTCTTAGAAATACTGAAGCGATAGAAAATAGGGGATCCGGAAGCAGGTCGAAACAGTGCTGGTGCAAGAGCGTAACTCTGAGAAGGTTAACACAAACACTCACAAGACCATTTTCGAGGAGTTGAGGGAGAGCACTTTGCCTCCGCAAGAGAAGACTATTGATCGTCTCATGGACGAAGGGCTGATCCTGATTGGCGCTGGGGGCGAGACTACAGCGCAAACTCTTGCCGTACTGACCTTCCATTTGCTCAACAACCCGGACAAGCTGGAAAAGCTAAGAGAAGAGCTTGTGAAGGCGATGCCTGACCGTAATGTTCTTTTACCATGGCAGAAGCTCGAGCAATTGCCGTACCTAGTAAGTATATCATAAGCGATGAAGCTCACGGCCCTGACATCAAGCAGAGAGCTGTCATTCAAGAAGTCCATCGCATAGGTGCTGTCATCACAACACGCCTTATCCGTATTGCGCCAAACGAGACTCTGAAGTACAAGGAGTGGGAGATTCCAGCAGGTGTAAGTCTTAGCGCTAGATCAAGCTGGATCGGTAAAAGATTCTCACCTCTTACATAGACCCCGGTGAGCATGACTTCGCATTTCACCCACCTTGATCCAGAGATCTTCCCCGAGCCTTTGAGGTTCTTGCCAGAGCGCTGGCTGGACTGCGATACCAGCGATAGGACGAGAAAATACGTTGTGCCCTTTTCAAAGGGCAGTCGGGCGTGCATTGGACTGAAGTACGTAAGCCACTTCGCACTCTCTCAAAGTGGCTTTTTGCATCGATGGAAAACGTAACAAAGTAGCTAACTGAGAATATTTTGTTCAGCCTTGCTGCTGCGGAGCTTTTCCTCACTATTGGCGCGGTATTTCGTCGTCTTGATCTGCAATTGTACGAGACCACAGAGTCAGATATTGAGATCGTTTGGGATGGCTTTGCGGGAGGGTTCCGAAAAGAATCCCAGGGCATCCGTGTCAAAGTTACCGGTTATATGAAGTATGTATTTTTAATTACTATCTAGGTGGATTGAGCAGCTTTAATTAATATGATGAGCAGGTAGTGTCTCGCCAGTAAGTGACTTAGGGAGTCGAAAGTAGTTTTCACCACAGGGTAGAAAAAGGAGAAAGCAAAGCCTATAAACAAAAGAAGTTTTTCTAATGCCCTGGAAAGGTTCTATAATGGCTAGTAAGCTCTCTTTCTAGAATCTTAAAGGAACAAGCGAGCGAAACCATCCGCATTCTCTGGTAACGCACGTCGTAGCATGAGCGTTAGGCGCTGCTGTATTAGGAAAGGCAAAAAGCAATGTTTGTGCGTTATATACGGCTTATAGCCCATAATCGATTCTAGAGAGTCCAAATGTGCCATCGCTTAACACCTAACTGTAACTGTCAATAATCCGTTATACGGTGGTATTTTCGTGATCAGGATTTTTTTTTTCTAATATTACACTTTTAACAGCTGTGACTTCGGAAATGAACTCAGGGGCCAGAAGTCGAAAGTAGGGGACACGATAAAGGAGTAAAATAAAAAGGACCGGATTGCCACACGTAACGATTTGAAGTAGTGAAATGATCCTCCCTGTAGCCGGCAATCACCTAATTGCTGTTCTTGAAGCGGCAGTGGCTTGTTTAGTCCAAGTCTCTCCGGCGTGCTCGGAAACGTCTTCGGATCAGCAGCATTCGCATCCACGACATAAGTCTTCAGCGTCTTGTCCACGAGCAGACGAATGAGATCAGGGTGCATGTAATGGCCTCCCTGTTTATCGCGCTTATTCGTTAGCGAATGTCCCCTTTGACCCTCCGTCAAACGTTAAAGGAAATGACAACTCAAGGTGTAGGGACGTACGAAATCAGCGAGCCTCTTAGTCAACAAATTCTCATCAAGATCAATCTCCGCAAGTATAAACCCCTCAAACGTCTTCGCCGGATCTTCAACAGCCCGATACCCATCTAGGCGATAGGCTGGTAAACCCATTGCCAACCACTGCCGCCTCGCCATCGACCGCATTTTGTCGTCGCGAAGGCGGGGGGCAGATTGGCTCGAGCACCTTCACGCGTCACGACCTGAGTTGGAGCAAGCGTCCAAGTCCCAGCCTCGTACGCGTAGGCGGGAGACACAAGCTCGGACTGCAGTTCGGAGATGTTGGTGTGGAGATCGGGGTGTGAGAGGGTAGACGCTGGGGTAGGCGGGCCAGGCTGCGACGTGGATTTGTTCGTGCAGGGCGTTGGCGTGGGCTTTGAGGAAGGGGTTCATCTTGAAGCATATCAGCTAAGATCCTGTAGGATACCGGGAGAAATTTGAAGTGTTACATTCTCCTAGCAATTCAGATGCCCAAGATTTCCAATCTCGGTCTCGTCTACACTGGTTAGGGAGTTACCGGTACCTTCACCAAGGATGAGTCGCTTCACGTGGGTAGGCTTGATCTTGCGGCGGTGATCAACTACGTCACCGGTTGGAGCGATTATAATCTGGGCCATGTAGAGGCTGTTGCCATCGACAGACTTGCTGATAAGCAAGCAAGAGGCCTCATTTTGGGCAATCAAGCAAGCAAAGGAAGGGCTTGCTTACTTGCTTGCTTGTTCATTGCTTATGTGTAGTTAATTTAGTAGTAGTGGTAGTTAGTAATAGACCTTTGGTGTTTTTAGAGTTAATTTCTGGTAACTAAAGGTAATGTAAATAGAGTAAATAAGCCCTTTTATGTAACCGCTAAACCTATCTAAAACGTTTTTCCGCGCCAACTAAAAGTCTCGCGTAGCTTATAGTAAATAATAAATACCTTTCTATCCTTATCTACTACTAACTCTACTAATTTAATAGAACCTACTTAGCTACCGCTACCACTATAGTATAGGACCCTACTAACGCGACTATGAGCGCGATAGCCGTAGAAAACCGCTTACCCCTATAATCTTATCGTTAGAAGCCGCCGCGCCCAACTAGCTTATAGACGACGATAATATTAATAATTACAATAGTATTAACTAGAAACGACTTCCGGATCTTTAAAAACCTTATTAAGCTTAAAGCGGACGCCTAGCTTTATTTATAAATATAGGTATAGGCACTATAGTCTAAGGTCCTTCTAGCCTTTCTTAGTCAAAGCTTATATTAGGTAAGTAGCCTATTTTTAGTTAAATAGGGGTAAATCTAGTAGAGTTATAGGGTAGGGTCGTTTAGGTATAGTTTATTGGAGGTAGTAGTTTAGCCTAGTTATTTTAAAAGTAGTTAATAAAGTACTGGGATCTCTAGTCTAAGTATTAATTTATAATCTTTATCTAACCATCTATCTAAGGATAGTATACTATAAAAAGCTTTAGCCTAATGTCTAAGATCTAAGCAAACTCGTTCTAGAAGGTTAATATAAACCACGGCCTATAATTAAATATAATAGTATTTAGTAGTATATAAATTTAGTAAACGTAGTAAATATATAGTCGGGCCGCCTCTTTAGTATTTATATCCTTATAATAGGGAATTAAGAATAGGCGCTTGCTAAAGCGGCTAACTGAAATTGTAACTATATTATAGAACTTATATTAATAATAGTATAACTACTTAGAGAGTATATAAGCGGACTAGTAGTAAAAGCGCAAGAGGCGGTAAAACTAGTCAAACTATAAAATAAAGGGTAGTTAAGTTATATAACGCATTATGGGACTAGTTTAAAACGTAGGAATATAGAAATATAGAAACGCGAGACGTACTGACGTACTAACGTACTAAAGTACTTAGTATATTTCTTAGGAGTTAGGTTATATATTTAAAGGACTATAGTCCCTATCTTAGATAGTTCTCTCTTTATAGTAAACATTAGAATATAATTAGAGTTAATCTATTAGGTACTTACTTATAACGTGTCCCGCTTTACATTACTATAAAACTAAAAAAATAGAAAGTAATTGTAAATCTATCGCGACTCTTGCGGGACCCAATATATATACTCTTATAATTCTCAATAGTTAGATCTTATTATTATATTTACCTATATACTTAGCCTATTAGTAAGTTTATCATAGTATATACTATAAGACTTTATTATATATTTACTGCTAAGGTTATAGTATATAATAGTTAATAAGATACTACCTAAGATAGTGCTTATCCCTTACATTGTCACTTACGTCTTATAAATTGTGGCCCGTGCATACCAATCAATAAGCTGCATTCCTAGGCGGTTAATTGTTCTGCCGCATTACCAAAGGTCTTAACTAAAGCTACGAATATATTAAAATGTTGGTGTATATTATATATAGACACTTATTCTTTGGTGTTAAGCCAATTTACGTACTCCTGCCAATATGGGCCGTCTTTATATAGTAGTATTTAACAGTCTACAACCGTACGTTGTTCTTCGCGGCCTTTAAGGTCTCTTGAACTCCTTACTATCGTGTAATCTCTTTATTATATTTACTAAAAGCTCGCAGAGAGGCTTCCTGCTTAAAAGATTCTTAATTTAGCTCTTTTTCCTACCTCTAAGCATACAGAGCAAGTTATCTGCTTTATATCTATAATATATCGCCGGGTACTACTATATTTAATCTACAGAGACCTACGCACTATTGCTTTAAGGTATTTAGGTAGAGAGCTTAAAGAGAGAGTTTATAAGTCGTTTAAGGAACTTCTTATAGCCACTTTATCTCAGCCAGCCGTTAGTAACGTAGGAAGATAGCTTATAGTAATTAGTAACAATTATATTAAGAAGGAAGTAGAGTAAAGGCTTTTAAGTCTTATAGTAGCGTTAGAGGGAGCTATAATAAGATCTTATCTAATTAGTAGTATTAACGCCTTTTATATAGTAATTGTAGGGGTTAATAAACAGCGAAATCTATAACTCCTTAACTATATCGCTGCTGAAGATCTTCTAAGTCATTATAGTACTAGTAGAGGTCTTTACAGGACATCGTTATTACTATTTAATTAAGATCTTGTAATAGATAACGTTAGATACTATTTTTTGTACTAAAGCCTTATATTAAGTTTTATTTAAGTAGTAAACTTACTATTAAGGACCGTACTTATAAAAAGCACTATATCATCGGCAAAATATGGTACCCTTTCAATGGCCTCAATGGTTGGTGGTTGACGCAATTGGCGCGCAGTTGAGGTCATTTGGCAACTCGACCGACTAGCCT
>Ga0307515_10010084_pt1 | contig 18166 bp, 10 predicted proteins | sample 17_EM_MG_FD_194513 | JGI IMG/M metagenome (GOLD analysis project Ga0307515, IMG submission 194513) | Populus trichocarpa ectomycorrhiza microbial communities from riparian zone in the Pacific Northwest, United States - 17_EM | ecosystem: Host-associated > Plants > Roots > Unclassified | place... | reverse complement strand
ACACTAAAAATATATTAATTAAAAACAAAACAAAAAATAAAAAAAAAATTAAATATTTTTAAATATGTTTTTGAAATGCAAAAAAAAATAAAAATAGGGCATATTAATACAAGGTGTATGTTATTAATATCATTTTGAAAAAAAAAAATTAACATACAATTCATTCTCGATTATATTATCGAATAATTTGAATATCCTCGCCTTTGAAGTTTAATATCATTACTATAAATTAAAAGATTATTTGATTTCATTATAGCTTTACCGTGCAACTAAAAAAAAAAGATAGAGATGTGTTTTCCTATTCACACACATATATATTATACTTTAGATTTATTAACAATTTTTTTATTTCCTTGATTTTTAGAAACCTCGTAATAGTTTTATTTTGTGACTTTTTTAATCTCCATACGTAAAGTGCATTCTCGTTGATATTTGGTCCTTCACCATCTTTATGGAGAGAGAATGGCATAATTAAGAAGAGAGGAGGCAATGGAAATGGATTTTTCAACATTTATCCTCATTATTTCCTTATTTTTCTACCATTATTTTTGTAAAAGAATAATATATAACTATGCAACACATTTCGTTTTCATTTTAAAAGTCAATATTCTCTTAATAGAGATCATAAAACAACTCAAACTTTTCAAATCAAGAATAAATAATCTAATTATTTGAAAAAACTAGAGACTCTATCATAAGTACAAAAAAACAATATTCATAGTTCAATATTTTATTCTCTCTTCTTTCTCTTTTCTTTTCTTTTTCTCATTTTTTTTTTAATTCTTGCCCCTTAAAGAGATGTAATATGAAAGATTAAAGCGAAATGATGTATCAAAGTAAAAAAAAAACATGCTCTAAATTTCATGAATTGAATTTGATGGTTTTTAACCTTAAACCCCAACATTAAAAAATTTTAAGGATCGATTGATCTAGTGTAAATCTTAGATGAACAAGATAAACTCATAAAACAATCACATATGAGCCTACGTTTTGATCCAAGCATACAAGACATATTAACACATCAGTATATAGGAAAATGAAAATCTCACTTCATGACTTTACTTTAAAACCCAAAAATAAGCCTTAAACCAATTAATCAAACATGCTTGTACTGACATACCAAAACTCTCAAGAACATAAAAGAAAGAAAATGGAAATACAAAACAAATATTTAGCCATACAATCCATTAAAAAATCAAAAGGCATTGTATTATTAATTCTAACATCTATTTTTTTTATTGATATTATCATGAACTTAGCTTTATGAACCCAACATTTCATCAAGAACAACATATAGTCGTATTTTGTTGAGAAACAAAAATAATCAAAAAACAATTTTCCACTAAACTAGACATCTAAACATGCTGGAATGCCTTTTAAACAACATTACTAACATTAAGTTTCAGCCTTAAAAAAAAAAAAAAACTATGCATTAAATGCTATCTTAAAAACACATATGTAGGTTTAAGATAACATTAGTTCAAACATGAATAAATGCATTTAAAGATAAGTTCTAGCAACTAAAACATAATAGTGTATAGACAATAAACAATCATACAAGAGTTTAAAAAGGCATTAAAAGAGGAGGGGGTGTGCCTATTGAGGTACACATCCTCATTAGAGATAGGTGTATACCTTGTAAATGCAATGATGTTTCTGTCCTTTTTTTTTATAGCTCATTGTTTCTTCTACCTCTATTTCCAGCTTTTCTGATCATTGATTTCGTGTGCCTTTCCTTTTTCCCTTTTTTGAACACTATTTTGGATTCTTCTCTCAATAACTCTGTAAACCCTTGATAAAATCCACAACGTTAGTAAAGGAATTATTATGTTAAATGGGTAAAGTAAATATTTAGATTATAGGGATGATGATAGATTTATGAATTTGAAATAAAATGTTTATGTATTAATGTTAAAAAAAATATAAAAATGGTTGGAAAATAAAAAATATAGAAACACGATTAAAAAACTAAATTGAAGTGATGTATGAGGAAAGACAAGTATTGGTGTATGATTTAATGAAATTTGAAATATCTCATGTTAAATTCAGTAAAAGTAAGTGGTGGAATTTGAGAAATATTACCCGGCAAATATAAAAGGTACAACGTGAGCTTGTAACCCAAAAATTGATGAACTGGTGCTAAATATAAAGCATGTTTATAAATTTGGGGTGAAAATATTTAGAAAAGTATTTTAGAAATTTTCAAATAAATTAATGTATGGTTTACGCGCGAATGACCTTGACCACTGATGCAACTATATTATTCAATAGTTTTCCCTATATTTATCTAGTATTTTGTTCATGTTTTATATATAAAATGCCTTGATAATTTTTGTTTTATGTTTTTAAGGCACTTTTAGATGTGAGATTCAAAAATGAGTAAATTAAAGATAAAATTCAGACCATATTCCAACCTGTGTCAAACATTGACAGATTTGACATCTGATCGATGTTTTATGCAGAACTTGAGTTGTAAAGGTTGAAATGAAGTGATTCCAGTGGCAATAGAAAGTTAACATCCATACCTTTCTGTACATATATGGCAAGAAAATAAAAAAGAAAGAGGATGGAAATTTCAACCTCCAAAGACAAGTCTCACATTTTGTCAGTTTTGACTTTCGTCCATTCCGACTCAAATATCTTGAGTTAAAAAAGTCCATTTGATGCAAACTCAATTTTTTTATATTCCTGACTCAAATACCTATCAACCTACCAAATTTCAATAGAAATAGCTCATATAAGGGAGATATAAGTTTTCTAATACAACCTATAAATTCTATCAGCGAACAGGTTTTGTGAAGAAACAAGTACAACTTGCATAAATGTAGATTGTTTACCTTAGAAAAGACTATTTTTATATTTTTTGGAAGAATACAAATGGATTGGAGGGATGTGGGGATTAGGCTTTCCTATCAAATACAAAGAAAGAGAAAAAAAAGAGAGGAGGCGACCGGAAAAAAGAACACAACTTCACCCTTTTCTCCTATACCTGAAATTATATTCTCCTTTGTTCTATTCATTAGTTTTTCAATAGACATGCAAGGCTAAATCATTTTTCTTGGTTGAAAGGATATATAAACCTTCAAATTTTAAAAAAACTGTGAGATCTATTCTATCTATTCTTTTTAGTTTATATAATAAATATAAATGTTTTCCTATACTTATTTTCTATGATTATTTAGTTTGAATGTTAGAGCGGACTCTAAATTATTATTCTAAACCAATCTACTACTAAGTTTGCTATCAAAACCAGAGTTGCAATATTTGAACTTTTGAAGCAACTCAGTTTAATAATTATGATGGATCTATATTGTTAATTGTTGCGATATCGTGGTCACACAAATTAATTACCCTAGCTTAAATAAACAAGATAGTATAGAGCAAGTAAGGAGTCAATCCCACGAGGAAGGTTTAGTTAAGATTTTTATGTTATATGATATGCAATTGAAGGGGAATTGAGGTTATCTAAGCTATAACAGAATAAAACAATCAAGCTAAATTAAATAAATCAGAAAAATATCAAGAGAACAAACCTTGGTTTCAAGTAGACATCCACCTACGGAAATCAGAACCGATCATTGAAACAATACATCAATTTATATTTTAAATATTAATCTTTTCTTAACATTTCTTAACATTGGTTAGTTAACAGATTCACCGTATAACTAACCCTAACCATCAAACAACCACAGTGTCCGCACTAGTAATTTAATTCAATGCCAGCCTTAGAACGAGATAAGTTGATTAATCTAGACAACATAATTGTCCGCAGTCCATGTTTAATTTGATTGAATGTTTTCCCTAAGATTAATAACATAGATCCGCTATTATTATTAAACTTAGTTGCTTCACAAGTTTATATACCATAACTCCAGTTTTGATAGCAAACTTACTAATAGATTGTTTACAATAATAACTTAGAGTTCATTCCAGCAATTAAAATAAATAATTATAGGAAATAAGTATAGGAAAACAAACATATTTATCATATAAACTGAAAAGAAAAGGTAAAATAAATCTCACAGTTCTTGAAATCCAAAGGTTTTTATGTCCTTGCAACCAAGAAAAAGAGCTTAGCCTTGCATGTCTATTGAATAACAAATCAAAAAAAAAAAAAGAATGCATGATTTCAGGGTTCTTTTTAAGGAAATGGTGTATTTTTCTTCTTTTTTCTAGCTGCCCATTTCCTTTCTTTGTCTATTTCTTTTCATTTGATAGGAAACCCTAATCCCTTTTCAACAAAATAGTTATTTTCTAAGTAGACAATTTACATTTAAGTATTTCAATAACTATTTGCCTAAAAAAAGAGAAATAGACTTGCATAAAATCTTCAAGCTTTGACTTTTGAGGAGGAGCTAAATTTCTGAAATAAAGACTTGGATGTCAGTTGAGAAGTACTTTGGACTTGTTTCTTCACAAAACCTATTTGTTGGCAGAATTCATGTGTCGTCTTAGAAAAATCATATCTCTCTCATATGGGCTCTTTTTCTGCTGAACTTTGGTAGGCTGATAGGTCTTCGAGTCAGGAATCCAAAACAATTGAGTTTGTATCTAATGGACTTCTTTAGCTTAAGATACTCAAATTGGAATGGATAAAGGTCAACACTGGCAGAATGCGAGATTTGTCTTTGAAGGCTGTGATTTCCATGCTATTTCTCTTTTTATTTTTCTTTCCATATATTTATAGAAAGGTATGGATGTTATCTTTCTAATGCCACTAGAATCACTTCGTTTCAACCTCTAAAGCTCAAGCTTTGCATAAAACATTGATCGGAGGTCAAATCTGATAATTATCTCTAATTTACTTCTTTTTCAGTCTTACATCCAAAAGTGCCTTTAAAACATAAAAGAAAGAATATCAAGACATTTTATATATAAAACATAGGCAAAATATTAGGTAAATACGGGTAAAACTATCGAATAATATGGTTGCATCAAATACCCCCACACTTAGATCTTGCTCATCCTCGAGAAAGGATAGATAAAATCAAACTTAAACTAAATAAATAAAATAACTATGACTAATCTCTGAATCTCCCATTAATGTCTAAAAGTACATGCATTATAAACAAGAATACAATCAAGAAGGATAAAGAATATAAATTTTCATGAATTTATTTACATACGAACTTCAAAACTCAATTAATCATTGGGATTTAAATGAAATCTATGCTATGTCAAAGTGATAGGTCCTCTCATTGATATACACTCCAACACTCATGTGTTTAGGATTTATGTGTTTAAATCTCTCAAATTCAATCAATGAATATGTTCTAGCATAAGCTTGCTCTTCTATCTCATCTTCATTACTAAAATATTACAAGCAATGCATGAATGAAAATGTCTTACTTTTTGGTTGTAATGAGGCTAAGGTTAAGGTGAGGTAAAAGAAAGGAAAAGAAAAGGCCAAAGGAAGTAGAACATTCTAAAAAAAAATGATTTTTTGAAACAAGATATCCCATCAAAGCATAATTTTCCATCTTTAAGCACCAATACTTAACTTCTTTTGATTTCAAGCTCCGTCAACATAAAATTTGAAGAATACAATGGAATACTTTTCTTTTTCTTTCACCTTTGGCAACTTTGCCTATTCTTTTCATCTAGCATCACTTTTTTTTCTTTTTATATAATTTCCAACCATAATCCCACGTGATATCAACAAGTATATGCTCTACTAATCCTTGACCAGGGGAAAGGGAAAACATATAAAAAGTTAAGGCTTACACATGGGTAAAGCAAAGAAAAGATAAACAAGCTCAAAAGGGGCTCACGAAGGATGATACTCTTTAGATTGGCTTTTTGGCTCAAATGGTTAAAGTTCCTAATGCATTTATCATCTTCATGTACATATGTAACGTGAATGTAATCTCAACAAGATATAAAACAAGTTCTAGAGATACATATCATTGAAAGAATGCACAGTCAAAGATTATAATTTTGAAGGCTCTAAAGCTTGCATTGGTGCAACACTATAAAGTCAACATGATATATTTTCAAAGTCAATCCCTAGACTAATTAAACTTTAAAACTTTTATGCATACTCATTCATTCGATTTATAATTGCATCTATCTCAACTAATTCTTATATATAATACTCATATTCTCATAAACCAATGGGAGTTCAAAAGATAAAACTTAAACTTGTTTTTTTGTTTTTTTGTCCAAAATTCTCTCAATACCCCACACTTTAAACACAACATTGTCCTCAATGTTGAAATAAAAGAAAAAGAATATAGGAGAATGACAAAAATAAAGTAAAATGTGAAAAAAAAAGATAAGGGAAAAAAAAAAAAGCAAATCTGATTTATTTTATTGGGTTGCCTCCCAATAAGCGCTTTTGTTTTATGTCATTGGCTCGACACATCACATGCTTATGCCTCATAGATTGGTTCAGCTAACTTCATGGAAGCGATGCGTTTTGTCGTCCAACCTTCATAGAAAATTTTCAATCAATGCCCATTGACCTTGAGCACTTTGTTTGTTTCTAAACTTGTAATTTCAATTGCACCATAAGGAAAAACATTATAAACAACAAAGGGTCCAATCCAATAAGAGCGCAACTTTCCAGGAAAAAGTTTCAAACGTGAATGAAAAAGAAGGATTTTGTCTCCAACATGAAACTCCTTTCTTGTAATCATTCGGTCATGAAGACTCTTGATCTTTTCTTTGTAAATCCTTGTATTCTCATAGGCATCATTTTGTATCTCTTCCAACTCTTGTAATTGCAACTTTCTTGCAATCCCAGCAGTATTATAATCCAAGTTACATTGTTTAATAGCACAAAAAGCTTTGTGTTCAAGCTCTACTGGTAGATGACATGCTTTTCCATAAATCATCCTATAAGGTGACATTTCTATAGGTGATTTGTAAGCAGTCCTATAAGCCCAAAGTGCATCACCAAGTCGTAGACTCCAATCTCGCTGGTTAGGTTGCATTGTCTTCTCCAAAATAGACTTGATTTCTCGATTTGAAATTTCAGCTTGGCCATTCATTTGAGGATGGTAGGCTGTGGAAGTCCGATGAGTCACATGGTATTTGTGTAATAATGCTTTCATTGAACGATTACAAAAATGAGTGTCATGATCGCTAATAATAGCTTTGGGGATTCCAAACCTGTCAAATATATGAGTCTTGGCAAAATCTAAAACAACCTTAGTATCATTAGTTCGTGTGGCTTTCGCCTCAATCCATTTGGATATATAATCAACATTAAGAAGGATATAAAGATTACTGAAAAAAGAAACATAAAAATTTCATTTATAAGATTATTTGTTAAAGGCACTTGGTTCTTATGAGTGATATTACCTGGTCTTTGGCATTTTTCATATGATTTGCAAAAGTGATATACATCCTTAAAAATAGAAGGCCAATAGAGACCACTTTCAAGTACCTTGTGGGTCGTTTTTTTCCCTCCAAAATTCCCATCATAAGAATGAGAATGACAAAAAGTGAGAATGGAATGGAATTCATCTTGTGGTACACATCTTCTAACTATTTGATCAGCATAAAATTTTCACAGATAAGGAGTGTCCCAAAAATAACATTTAGCATCAGCTCGTAACTTGTCTCTTTGGGATTTAGACAAACTTGGAGGGAATTCTTTGGTGACTAAATAGTTTACCAAATCAGCATACCATGGTCTCGTAGAGAAATGTAACACATACAACTGCTCATCGGAGAATGTCTCTCTTATTGTTTCGGTTTGTATATCCTTTGTCCTTAGTCGGCTCAAGTGATCAGCCACATGGTTTTCGACACCCTTTTTGTCTTTGATCTCAAGATCAAATTCTTGTAAAAGTAAGATCCACCTAATCAATTTTGGTTTGGACTCCTTTTTCTTCAAAAGATATCTCAAAGTTGTGTGGTCAGTAAAAACAACGACTTTTATCCCAAGTAAATATGACCTGAATTTTTCTAATGAAACACCACTGCAAAAAGTTCATCTTCAGTTGTATGGTGATTGCATACAAAAAGATCTCATACGAGGGAGATATGATTTTTCTAAGACAACCTATAAATTATGCCAACAGACAGGTTTTATGAAGAAATAAGTCCAACTTACTTAAATGTAAATTGTTTACTTTGGAAAGGACTATTTTTATATTTTTTGAAAGAATACAAAGGGATGGGAGGGATTTGAGGATTACAGTTTCCTATCAAATAAAAAGAAAGAGAGAAAGAAAGAAAAAAAAAACAGCCAGAAAGAAGAACACAACTCCACCCTTTTCTCCTATACCTGAAATTATGTTCTCATATGTTCTATTTATTAGTTTTTTAATAAATATGCAAGGCTAAGTTATTTTTCTTGGTTGAAAGGATACATAAACCTTCAGATTTTAAAAAAACTATGAGATCTATTGTATCTTTTCTTTTTAGTTTATATGATGCTTATAAATGTTTTCCTATGCTTATTTCCTATGATTGTTTAGTTTGATTGTTAGAGTGGCCTTTAAAATATTATTCTAAACCAATCTACTGCTAAGTTTGCTATCAAAACCAGAGTTGTGATATTTAAACTTGTGAAGTGACTAGGTTTAATAATTATAGCAGATCTATGTTGTTAATCTTAGGGAAAACATTCAACTAAACTGATAATATATTATAGACAGTTATGTCGTCTAAGATTTATCAACTTATCTACTTTTTAAAGCTGTCATTGAATTAAATTACTAGTAAGGACACTATGGTTGTTTAATGGTTAGGGTTAGTTATACTACGGATCGGTTAACTGACTAATGTTAAGGAAAAATAGATATTCAAAATATAAATTGATGTATCATTTCAATGATCAGTTTAGATTTTTGTTGGTAGATGTTTACTTGAGACCAAGGTTTTTCTCCTTGATAAGTTTCAGATCTATTTAATTTAATTTGATTGTTTTATTCTGTTTAGCATGGCATAACCCATATAACCTCAAAACCCCCTAACTGAATCATCTAGCATAAAGACTTGAACTATATCTTTCTCGTGGGATTGACCCCTTACTTGCTCTATACTATCTTGTTTGTTTAAACTCGGGTAATTAATTTGTGTGACCGCGACATCACAACAACCGCCGGTATAAACATTGCATACAATCGCATAGTTTTAACCCAAAAAGGGAAACATATAAGGAGAACTTGTATATTAATATGGATGAAAGTTGCAATGAGTTATCTTGAAAATACTAATGATTTAAGTAGATAAAATAGTACAAAAATTGGATTTAGGCATTAAAATTACATGTTGTCCACTTTTACACTGTCAAGTATAAATTTTAATCTGACTGTTGAATTGGGCTGAGATTTCGCATGGAGTCACTTGACATATGTTTTTACTTTGGGTTAAAATGTTAGGGAAATCGGAGTTTAGAAAGACCCTACAAGAGTGTTAAAAATTATAATAAAATATAGAAAAAAAATAAAACATGGATACGTGAGGGATAAAAAAGTCATTTAACTAAAAATCCACCCCTCTTCCTAGAAAAAAGTCATATAACTAAAAAAGTCATTTCAGCTACACTAGATTAAGAAGGGTTTGAATTTGTTGATTCAAATTAACATGGAATTTGTGTTTACACATGTTGTATCATGTAATTAATGAGTGGGTGTGAGATAAATTTGCATGAAAATCAAAGAAAAACTTATGACCTTATTTAATGTTAAGCCTCGGCTTGGGTGAGGAAAAGGAAATTGGGATTTGTTGAGTTAGTTGTTGTGATATGATTTGTTAAATGATTTTTTTTTTGTTTAATGATATTGTTTTGGAATGGATATAGAAAAAAGTTAAACAAATTGGCATGATAGGTGATGTTAATATAAAGGTGTTAGTAAGGGTAAGTTAGTGTGATAGCATAATGAATGAGATATGTAGTAAAATGTGGGTGGTAATGAATAAAGTTGATATTGAGAAATGAAAATTTGATTTAATAAAGACATATCTTATGTAGTGGAGAATTTATTGGTTATATTATACAAAATATGAGAGATTGTTTAAGTTATATAAAAATCAATAAGAAGTTATATGAGAATTAATAATGGGAAGATGTGGTTGAAATATATGTTGGGAAGATTTGTACACATGTATTTATAGTTGTACAAATATGATTTATATGCCAAAGTATGATTGGAAGTGAAAATAGATATAGGTTATAATTGGAAGAACTAATACGTTAGTATGTTAAAAGAATTTGATATCAATAAGTAAAGTCTATAATAATTGGGCTTGAAAAGATATTTATGTTGGTACCTCTTTTTCAGGATAAGGAGAGGAACCCAGAGTCGGATCATCTACAATTGGAGGAGCTTGATCCATTGAAGGAAGAAGTAGGTGTTTAACATCTTATTTGAATTTTAAAGTCATTAAATTATCTTATTTCAAATACTTTGTTTGGTTGATGTGTATTGAATGTTTGAAGTGTAATGCAAAGAAATGAATACTATTGCAAATCTAATCATCGGAATAAATGACATCCGTGAGGGGCTGACTGGACAATTGAAAACTAAATGAGTTGGCCAGAATAAATGGTTTCCATAAGGGGATGGCTGGACTATTGGCAACTAAATAGGTTGGCCAAAATAAATGGCATCTATAAGGGGATAGCCAGATTATTAGCGACCACATAGGTTGACCAGAATAAATAGCATCCATGATGACCAAATTATTAGCAACCAAATTGGTTAGCCTGAATAAATGGCATTCATAAGGGGATGACCAGATTTTTAGAAACCAAATGGGCTTACTGGAATTATGGTCAACCTTTAGGAGAAGGCCGGTAATTGGTGACAATAGCGTAGGATAGTTAGAAATATTGAATAATGGATTAGAAAGGAAAAATAATAATATATGAACTAAGGTGTTAAATGACTAAAATGCATGAGTAAAAAATAAAGTGGTTATTTAGTTAGCAAAGTTATTGGTTAAATTACTAATTTAAAATATTATATGTGAATTGAGCATTTTCAGGAAAGAGTAAATGTAAATTGTGGACTTAATTGTCCGGGCTAAATGGACAATAACTTTTGGAGTTTTTAGTGCATGCTGTTTTTTAGTTTCAAAGAGGGATAAACTATCTTTGATTTGATTCTTAAAACATATCTTGAGAAAAAAAAAGTTTGGGAAAAATCATGACCGGTTCACACAATTGTCTTAACTAGCTGACCGGTTAAGCTAGAACATCAACAATAAAATTGATGCCTAAACATTATACAATAATAAAAAAAAAACATTAAGTTTATAGTCTTATTTTCTTAAATACTTTTTATAGAAAGATTAAATATGTTACAAAAGTATAATGGATACTCAACTATTAATATATAGTCCTTAGTAAGGACAAACCGAGGGAAGGATGTGAATATTGAGTAACTTAAGAATAAGTGAAATTATAATGAAATTTGAATAAAAAAGGTTGTAATGCAACTGCATATGTCAAGGATTTATTGAATATGCCTAATAAATATTTGTATTTGAACTGTGAAGTTGTGCATTAATCAACTTATTATTGTATTGTTATATGTGTTGCACGTCCAATGGATACCATTGAATGAAGTTTTTTTAAATCAAAAGTAAGGATCACTTTTGTATTATTGTATTATTATATGTATCGTATCTCAACTTGATGATCACTTCATGGATCATTCCACAAAAATTAATATGAAGATATGAAACGGTTAATAAGGTCGTGTATTGTATTTAAATAAATTATTTATATTTATTAAGTAATACATAACGAGTGAGATGATGATGGTTAATAATAAGTATTAATAAAGGAAGGGATTTCATCCATAGTGGATGAAAAAGTATTATGTTGAAGTTTGTCATGGAATTTGTACAAGCAAGTTAATGATTTTGAGTTGCTAATATAGATTGATAAATACTAATCATTATGACTATATGAATGCCAATTAAATTTTATAATCTTGCACGTGTCTCAGGAAATTATCTTGGATGGTATCAGCTCTTTATAAAGGATTAACAAGTTATTTAGTTTATTTGATAGATAGTTCCTTGTGATGGAGAAGAAGAAATTTGTAATTAAGATATCCGTATGTAATATCGAAAGTGATGGAAAACATACTAATGGGTAAAAATAAATGGTACATCCTTGTACAAGATGTTAAAAAACATACAAAGTGCGGGACGTTACAAACTCAATACGAGATTAGGACATAAACGTGCCATTGAAAGACTTGAATCTTGTAGAGGGGATGTAAATCTATAATTGGGAACAAACCACACTTGACTTGGAGGTTTGTAACTCCACATTTATTGATTGGAAGATTGGCCCTTGATTAACTTGAATTTGCCAACATAAAAGAGGTTGACTAGAGATAAGATGTTGGCATGTTCATCGATCCAAATAAGGTGTAAATGTTTAATATGGATAGATGATCTTTATAGTGAAAGTATTTTTTAGTCGATTAGTGCCAATTAAAGCCCCTGAGATGGTCAAAGATGTCACATTCATTCATCTAAAAATGGCTCTCAATCAGCCTTTTGGCAGCCTTTCGGCTGAAGAAGAAGAAAACATAATGACTAAACGACATGTCATTCCTTTTCTTCATTAAAGTCTAAATGACACGTTGTTTGTTTAAACCTAAAAAATTAAGGGTTTTAAATAGGATTTTAAATTTTTTTAATTTAGTCCATGTTCTTCTAATTTCAACGTATGTATCATTTATTAATCTAAACACTTTTCAATCTCTGTAACTGCATCCCTAGAAACATTGATTGAGATCCTTTAGAATTTGCGTGCCTTTTGCAATTTAGTCATTGGTTTCCAGATTATGGAATTTGACCCCTATTTTTCATCAAACTTTTAATTTATCTCAAATTGACCTCTAGTTTGATCAATCTTAGTCCCTAGATCTATGCGTCTTTTTCACCTTGGTCTTTGGTTTTGAAGTTTTGCAAATAAGTCCTTAATTAACCTTTAAACTTCATATTTTCAATTAAATCTCTGATTACACCAATTTGGCTCTTTAAAGTTTTAATTGGGTCATATTTCTTCTGATTATTACAAATTAACTTGAATTAGTCCTCCAAACTTAATTCTTTTTCAATCGAGTCCTTGATTAAATACACAAAACCCGTTAGGAGTTTAATTAAGTCCTTAAACTTAATTAATTCTTCCAATTTTTGCCAAATTGACTTTCAAACTTATTTTTCTGCTTCAATTAAGTCATTAATTAAGTTAATCAAACTTGTTAGAAGTTTAATGAAGTCCTTAAGCTTAATTAATTCTTTTAATTTTTATCAAGTTTGGATGTCAACCTCAATTTTCTTTCCATTAAGTCTTTCTTCAGCTCATTTTGTCAAATTATCATAATCTAACTATTCTTCACAAGGGTATTTTGATTTGTTGCATCTCAAGGGCTTATCTCTCCGTGTCCCAAAAATAATACACACACACACACACACATATTGTTTTGAATTATCATTATCATTATCATTATTATTATTATTTGGATTTTTGAATAATATGTAGTTTTTATAAAAGAACTTTGTGGAACCTAAATTTAGGTTATGATAGTTAATATGTTTCTTAAAGCCTTAACAATCATTAATTGAATGACCCATAACTCATACATGTTTGGCATCTTTGTCATATCATTTAGGGAATGGCAGCTGAATGGGTTTGAGTGGTTGATGTACTATTTGATAAGTATTCATATGATGTTGATATATATATATATATATATTGATAACATTTATGCCCATCCTATCATGCTTTATAATCCTTATATGTCATTTTACATGCATGTTTACCTAGTAAAGACTTGGTAATTAATTAAAATGAGTCTTATTCTATTTTCATAAAATTTTAGTTGAGTTTTCCATACACAAATTCTATTCAAAAAAATTTCCAACTTAATCTCTCGTATAAAACTAATTTCACACAACATGGTCTCCAACTCACGATCCAAACATCCATATTAGTTATAAAATAATTAGTCTCAAGTACACCACCAGCCAATTTTAATTAGGTTCACTTCTTTAACACAACATATGATATGCAATTTGTTCAACAAAGATTATTCAACATTCAACCATCATTAATCTTCCCAGCACCAAAAGCAACAACACAACCTCTCACATCAGTTCATCACCATCACTTGCTCCCCCAATCACTCACCATGAACACTTTCAATTGAAACAATTTCATTTTAACTAAACAACACCATCTAAAAACTAGATCATCCTTCTTCACAAACCACCAAATTAGCCTCAACCAAAGACCATCTGCCTCCTAGCCAAACCACTATAGCCTACACATTCACTACACCTACCATAAACCATCAACCTTTGTAAAACTCCATTTCCTACCAACATCACCATAACCACCTTACAACCAAACCCATAACAGACTCCCATCTCACCAAATACACAAACTAGATCTGCCCCTAATATGAACATCTCGTAGCTTTGCTATACTCTAGTTGTAATCCATCATTTTTGGTCCATACATAACAACTTTAAACCCATATAAAAACAACCATCCCTAACCTGAGATTCACCACAAATTCCCTAAACAATATCCCTAAAAATTACAACCTCTATTACCCAAGAAAATGAAATTTTTTGTGTTATTTTTTTTAGGTCAATAGCGCGGTATCAAATGTGTGCCCAACCCAACTATTGTCAATCTACTAGTGTGTGTGCCATACACGTTGCCACTACTAAGTTTAGTTCCAATGCTTTCCAATCAAAGCCAACTATTCTTAATGTTTTTTTTTTATTTCCCATACATTATCTTTGATCAATTATTAATTTCCCCATATAAGAAATTTATGATTGGATGTTTCAACAAATTTAAATTCACGGGTGGACTTGCTTGAACTTGTATTTGAATTTATTTATTTATGGTGAGAATGTATTTAAATTTGTTTAAGGATATGTTTGAATTTGATGAGGATGTGTTGAATTTGTGTATGGACCTATTTGATTTTAAATTAATAATTATCATCACGAAGCTTGTATGACTTCTATTGTGGGTTGATGTTTATATCATTAATATTAATAGGTCTTTTAAGAATAAAGGTTTTAAACTTTTATTGTGTGACAATTTATTTAGCTTTGCTCCCGCAAGTCTTTTTTTAGGTGAAATTATATAATAAGTAGGGCATTTGTATACTTTATAGACAAGTTTTTCATGATTTTCCTGTTGTCTTTAGATCATAGGTCTACCCATATTCTTTTTTTTTTTTTAAGAAGTAAATGTGATTGACTTCTAATGCTTTTTGAATATGATTCTTAAAGATAACATAATTATTAGTATCATGTCTTCATGAGTCATGCCACTTACAATATTTCCTACACATGATGTCTAGGAATGGAGGAGCCGCCAAAACAATTTATATGCCGCTAGAAGCCACTATTTAGCCACTAGGAAATGTCATACAAACAGTTAGAAGCATGACCGACACACATGCGCTGACGCGTACAACCCACGCGCCAACAACGTTTTTTATTTAATAATATTTATTACCAATTAAAATACCACTTTGCCCCTCAACCTATTATAACAAAACAAAACAAGGGTGAAAATATGAAAAAGCCCCTGGACGATGGGTTATTGTCTTTTTTATTTTACTATGCCTTTTAAATTAAAAGGTCCAAACAACCCTTATATTCGAGTTCAATTTTCTTTACTCTCAAGAGTAGTATAGTCATTTTACTATGCGTAAAGTATAAAAAAACTCTAGTACCCCTAATAGTCAATTCAAAATTTTTTTGGTTAGAACAAGAATGAAAAAAAAATTATTTAAATCTAAAATATTTGTTTAATGCAAAATAAATAACAATAAAAAAATAAAGACTAAATTAGACATTAAAATAAAATGAAATTAAATATTGAGGGATGAAATTGAAAAATAAAATAAATTAAGAAAATAATTAAAAATAAAACAAATAGCAATCAAAAGAATTGGTACCAAATTTGACAATTAAAAAAATTAAAGATGGATGAAATTGAAAAAAATCTATAAATAATTTCATATAAAACTAATATTAATAAAAGGAATAAGGACTAGATCCGAATGAAAAAAAAATTAAAAAGCTGTTTTGAAATTTTATAAGGCTAGGCATTGAAGACAAGGAAGAGAGATAAAAAAAAAGAAAAAAAAAAGGTCATTAGTGTCAAATCAGAGATGTGTTAACCATACATGATGTCTAGGAATGGAGGAGGTGCCAAAACAATTTGTATGCCGCCATAGAAGCCACTATTTAGTCACTAGAAAATGTCATCCAAATAGTTAGAAGTATGACCAACACCCATGTGCTGACACATATAACCCACGCGTCAATAATGTTTTCTATTTAATAATATTTACTACCAATTTAAATATCGCTTTGCTACTAAGCCTATTATAACAAAAAATTAATTAGGGTGAAAATATGGAAAAGTCCATTGATGATGGGTTATAGTCTTTTTTATTTTACTATGCCTTTTAAACTAAAAGGTCCAAACAACCCTTATATTCGAGTTCAATTTTTTTTTGCTCTTAAGAGTAGTATAATCATTTTACTATGCATAAAGTATAAAAAACCTTAGTACCGCCAATAGTCAAATCAGATTTTGTTTTTGTTAGAAGAAGGATGAAATAAAAAAATAATTTAAATCTAAAATATTTGCCAATGCAAAATAAATAGCAATAAAAAAAATAAGAACTAAATTAGACATAAAAATAAAATAAAATAAAATATTGAGGGATGAAATTAAAAAAAAATTAAATTAAAAAATGATTAAAAACAAAACAAATAGCAATCAGAAGAATTTATATCAAATTTGATAAATATATAAAAAATTAAAGATGGATGAAATTGAAAAACATTTATCAAATCTATAAATAATTTCATATAAAACAAATATTAATAAAAAAAATAAGGACCAGATTCAAATAAAAAACAAATTAAAAGGCTGTTTTGAAATTTTAGAGGGTAGGTGTGGACCCCAAGGAAGAGAGATAAGGAAAAAGAAAAGAAAAAAAAAGGTCATTGGTGCCAAATCAGAGTTATGTTCACCACATATGATGTCTAAGGAATGGAGAAGCCGCCAAAATAATTTGTATGCCGCCATAGAAGCCACTATTTAGTCACTAGGAAATGACATCCAAATAGTTATAAGTATGACCAACACCCATGTGCTGACGCGTACAACCCACGCGTCAACAACGTTTTCTATTTAATAATATTTATTACCAATTAAAATACCACTTTGCCACTAAGCCTATTATAACAAAAAATTAATTAGGGTGAAAATATGGAAAAGTCCATTGATGATGAGTTATAGTTTTTTATTTTACTATGCTTTCAAACTAAAAGGTCCAAACAACCCTTATATCCGAGTTCAATTTTTTTTGCTCTTAAGAGTAGTATAATCATTTTACTATGCATAAAGTATAAAAAAACCTTAGTACCCCCAATAGTCAATCATATATTTTTTTTGTTAGAAGAATGATGAAATAAAAAAAATAATTTAAATATAAAATATTTGCCAATGCAAAATAAATAGCAACAAAAAAATAAGGACTAAATTAGACATAAAAATAAAATAAAATTAAAAATTAAGGAATGAAATTGAAAAAGAAATTAAATTAAGAAAATGATTAAAAACAAAACAAATAGCAATCAGAAGAATTTGTACCAAATTTGATATATATATATATATATATATATATATATATAAAATTAAAGATGGATGAAATTGAAATTTTTTTATCAAATCTATAAATAATTTCATATAAAACAAATATTAATAAAAAGAATAAGGACCAGATTCAAATGAAAAACAAATTAAAAGGCTGTTTTGAAAATTTAGAGGGTAGGTGTGGAAACCAAGGAAGAGAGATAAGGAAAAAAGAAAGAAAGAAAAAAGATCATTGGTGCCTCAAAGCTGTGTTCACCACATATGATGTCTAAGGAATGGAGAAGCCGTCAAAATAATTTGTATGCCGCTATAGAAGCCACTATTTAGTCACTAGGAAATGACATCCAAATAGTTAGAAGTATGACCAACACTCATGTGCTGACGCGTACAACCCACGCGGCAACAACGTTTTCTATTTAATAATATTTATTACCAATTAAAATACCGCTTTGCCACTAAGCCTATTATAACAAAAAATTAATTAGGGTGAAATATGGAAAAGTTTATTGATGACGGGTTATAGTCTTTTTTATTTTACTA
>Ga0307515_10010083_pt1 | contig 18166 bp, 13 predicted proteins | sample 17_EM_MG_FD_194513 | JGI IMG/M metagenome (GOLD analysis project Ga0307515, IMG submission 194513) | Populus trichocarpa ectomycorrhiza microbial communities from riparian zone in the Pacific Northwest, United States - 17_EM | ecosystem: Host-associated > Plants > Roots > Unclassified | place... | reverse complement strand
CCAACATTAGAAAATGCTAGCAGATCATTGTATTGATGTTAAAATTAGTAGCACCAAACCAATACATAAACCCACCTGTCTGATCTGAGTCAAATTACTATTACTCTCTCCATATACATGAGTCAGCAGTTTTTGAGGAATGATAACCTCAACAGATGTGCCAGCCATACTCGGTGCTAGATTTCCACTGCTAAAAATAGAAAAGAAGAAAATGGTTAATGGCTCCGTTATTACAATAAAGATAATTTTTCTTGCCTCTACTTTTTTAACTTTGCTTGTCAAATGTCAACTTACACAATGCAAAAACATATGGCAACTTTATGAATTTGCAGATAATCACATGAGTCAGCAAAATGCTTCCTCCCTAGCCATGTTTTTTAATGACTTTTAATCACAAGGCTCTACAAGTGTTTGGTGCCACTTGGCTGCTTCACCTCACTGTATTCAGCAGCCGGAGCATTAAGCAGTTAAGCTCAATATGCGCGGAAGTTATTCAAATCAACAGCATAAAAGCAGTACCTTGCAGGATGCCCATTTCTTGCAACCGAGCCAGAACCTAGATCAGCACCTCCCCTTAGGTTCCCATTGCTAAATGGCTGGGAGGGAAAGGAAAAGAAAATGAAAACCAAAGACAATAACAATAGAGTTTGAATCCACTACAAGATCAATAAATGAAGTTCAAGTCAAACATCAGGCTATTTGGAAGCAGAAGCCACCAACCTGAGCAGTCCATGATCTTGGAGAACTTTCAAATGGAGGACCATGTCCTGGTCTATCGCTACCATATGAATAGGGAGCTCGGTCCAAATTTGGTGGACCACTGCGATCCATACCATATGAAAATGGAGGCTGGTGGTCTAAGGGGTGGGAGGGAATAGCAGAACGATCCATGCCTTGGAAAGGTCCAACAGGAGAAGGGTAAGGACCTGGAGAGGTAGGATTAGGTCTTGGCCTAAACTGAGGGGGATGCATTTCTGGAAATGGGGGTGGTGGATAAGGCAAGGGAGCAGTGTTTGAGAATGGTGGCTTCACAGGAAATATAGTGTCCCGAAGTCTGCTTGTTATTTGAAATAGAGCATCCCGTACAGCTTGCAAGCTGCCAAGAACCTGCAAAAAAGCAACTCTTCAGAATTCTGAAACAGACTCGTGTAGAAACAATACATAGAAGGCTATAAGGTAAAATTGATAACATAGGACCGTGTCATATCAGAATCATAAAGAGACTGATTTTAATATGCCATCAAAACAAGAAGTCAAGGCGAACAGCCAATCCCTTCAACTGGTATGATTTCAATATCAGTTGCAAACTTGCAAGATAGAGGCATGCTATTTTAGGCATTCCTTGTGCTAGTGTGGACTTTATTCCCTTGAACAACCATCTATCTAAAAGAATTTAGAATTAGTTCTGAATGGTAGAAATTTATGTTATCAATTCAGAAACAGCTTAAAAATTAAAAGGAACATTTTTGTTAACATGGAACAAGCTATACAAGATTACTGTAGACTAACTGGCGCAAAACCACTTGTTTCAAGGGCAAGGCCTAGGTTCAATCAGGGTACATGGAGCATTGTAGGTTTATTTAATAAAAGGAGGAAGATTTTATTCTGAGAGAAAAGAGGGAGAAGATAATAAGGCATGCTAATTACCTGAACTACTTCTTCAGTTTGAGAACCATACTTTGAAGCTTGCTCCTTTGGAAATATGCATATACTAGCACCAGTAACATGTCTCATTTCATTTATGATCTTGCCTCCTTTACCCAACAAAACACCTATCTGTTGTGGATGCACAAGAAGCCGAGCAACAATTCTGGCACCACGCTCAAATCCAATCTCTGCAATTCTGGATTGCACACGAATAACAGCATCCTGAGCAGGAGAATGTCTTTGTTCTGAATTCTGAAAGCGGTCAAACCACTTAAATCATTAGGAAACCAGAGAATTGGCACATCCCACAAATCTACATAAGGTTCTTATGCTAACAAAACACCCAAATGCCAAAGGTACAATGGCCCTACCCACTTCCACATGATATGCGACCCACCCAGCAAAAGCGATGGAATATCTATATGATAAGACTTAGAAGACTATCCTTAACTATAAAGGAACTCTGAATTCCTAAGGGAGATGAAGAGTTTGATATCAGGTTGATCATAACACTGCATTTATCCAAGATATTCTGCTACGAAACACCATTCATTCAGAGGTCATGATAGCAAAAGTCATAATATGATATCATTGTTTGAGTTGAAGAAAGGTCCAAGTCCTAATGACCAATATGCAAGAACAGTTAAGCTCTCCAAACTAATAAAATAGTACAAGTCAAGACAGTAAAATCCCCATGCCTCTCTTGCAGATATGACAACCACACGTTCATCTGAATCAGATACACCTTCAGCAATTTTGATAGATGCACCCGTCTCATTTTGCAAAGCCCGTACTACAGAGCCACCTTTCCCTATCAAACTGCCAACTTTATCAGCCTGGCATAACAGCCTAAATACAACGTCCTCTTCAAAATTAGGAGAATACCCTCTTGGATGATAGTCTGCAGCATGATTACCAGGTCCATAACCCCACTGATGCAAGTCACCTTGCGCAGGCATAGCATTTCCATGGAATCCCGCTGCACCAAAATTGGCAGTTTCTGCTCTCGGGCTATCTTGAATACAACTCGAAACAGACAAGAGTGCTTTCTTAACAGCTGAAAAACTTCCAGTAATCTGCAGAGCAGAACTACACTCAGAAATAGCATACACAACTACAATATCTTGAAGTAAAGTACTGCAAGTCACAGAAACTAACAAAAAATCCCATGTATAGAATGATAATGGTTGATTACCAAACAATTGCTGCATGATATATACTTTGTTAAACTCATAAAGCATGACATTTATGGATTGAACTAAAAGAATCACCAAGTAATTCCAAACTTGATTTCAATGCATTAAATCATTCATTCATTGATTATCAAACTATCATTGCAAGAATTTAACATTATTGACCTCATAAAGCAAGACATTAACGGAACTACAGCAAATTAATATATAAAGCGCAAAACTTTACCAGTAAATTACATATCAATTGTTGCAAGACCAAAACTTTATTCAAACTCAAAATTACTTACCAGAATCAATTCATCACCAGGAGAAGCACAAGCAGGAATTTGCTCGCGATTCGAAACCCTAACTTGCGCTCCACTCTCCACTCTAATTTTCTCCAAAACCTTTGAGAAACTCCCTCCCTGATTACTACCACCACTACCAATCAGAACCTTACACGTCACCACCACAGCTTCGCTCAACTCCTCCTCACTGTCCCCTTTCACTATCTTCTCAAAAACCCTAACCACCGCTTTCTTCACTGGACCCCACCCCTCCTCTTCACCACCACCACCACCACCACCAGAACTGCACTCTCCGTCATTGGCATCTTCTTTGTTGTGATCGGAGGTGGCGTTGTTGGAGTCGTCTGATTTGGGGACCTTGCCACTGTTCAGGGTAATGAGGATTATGCGGTCTTCGCAATAGGGAATGTGAGGGTCGTCAAGGAGGCGGATTTTGGCGCCGGTGAGAGATTGGATATGACGGACGGTGGAGCCGCCTTTGCCGATGACGGCGCCGGTTTTTAGTGACGGGCAGAGGATCCGGATTTGTGTGGGTTCGGTTTGGGAGCGTTTGGTGGGAGTTATTGGAGGAGTGTCCATGTTGCAGCGCCTCACTGACTGTGCACAGTGAGTCAGCTAAACAGCACAAGTTGGGTCCTTTTTATAATTTTAGGGAATTTATATGCTTGATGTAAATAAATAACGTCTTCTTGGTTCTAAATTATAATTTATTGAATTCTAAGAAAATAAAATAAAATAAAAAATTATGGCCACAGCTGCATACTTTTTATAGTTATACTCACAATAAATGACATAACATGATCATAAAAACCAATTCCGGGTAAGAAAAGGGTAAGACCCGGTCACTAATTAAGAAGATGGACTTGGTCAACCTCTCAGATTAAAGTCAGCAAGTCAACTGGATCTTTGATCAATTCAGTCAAGTATTTTCTTTTATTTTTCCCACCTCGAACAGAACTAGATATCAAGTTACTTGGATTCCAGATAGATCTGTCAGTTCGGTTTATGTCTTACAACATTTCATCGTACGCCTGCTAGTTACTAATTATCATGGGCTTATTCATTGATCTAGGATAGTGAATTCAAAAGCCCAGGTATAAATATCTGTACATGCATGTATTCTTGCATGAAAGAAGAAGAATTGGCCTGCGTTATTACAAGACACCTTTTCATGATCATGGGCTTAATTTCCAACATCCGAGACATTTGATCATTTAGAAATACGAGGAGGCTAGCTAATTAACCCATGAAGCATGGCAGCGACGTTCCACTCTCATTTTAACTTGCAGCAATATTGCTAATTTCATAGGAAAAATACGGTTGCTACAAGATATATTCTTGCATCAAGAATGTATTTAATTAAAAATACAATTGTTGAAGAAGGTAAATATAAAAAAACAGAAATTAATTATTTGACGAACTTAATTTTATTTTATATAATTAGATAGAAAAACAAAAACTAACGCGACATCAAAATGATCTCTGAAACCAGGACACACAAGCATCAAATTACGTTCTTGTTATTAAATTTTAGGACAGTGCGGCTATGTCTTAAACCAAATAAAAAATTAAGACTGTTAAGAACTTTTCTTTCCTAGATTTACATGTCTTATTCTATTCCATGAGCCAGGCCCGGCAGGCCGAATAAGCAACCTACCTCGTTGATTTGTTTGAACTCAAAGAAAAACTTAATTTAATCTGAAAAAAGATCCAGAATTGTTTTAATTTTGTTTTTTTAAAAAATCTTCATGTACTAATAATATATATTGAACGGGACGAGGGAGGTTTAATAACTATAATATTCTTCTCTCGAGGCATTGGAACACAAATCTCAAATTAATTCGAGTGAGATAGACGCTCCTTCTGTTGGACGGGTTCATGTGCAGCCATTATAGCGAATCAACACCACCGAGCAAATATCAATCTCGTAAGATCCGTTATGGCATGATCTTCTTTCTACAAGCAAGTAACAGCCATGAAATGGATCATGTGGCTCCCATTGCCCCTTCCCCGTCAATCATTAATCACGCCATGCCTAGTACCTAGCCATGATTGAAAGAAAAACACACAAAAACAGCCCTTGTCATCAACTGGGTCCCATACAAAATCATTCCAATCACGCTACTCCTGTGGCTTGTGATAATGATAAAACAGCACAACCACCGTTGGTGGCACCAGTGCGTGGCACCCTATCACCCTCCACTCCTAACCTCATGTATTCTTGCCAGGTGGACGATCATTATTCTTTTAAGAGTTTTGAGTTGTGGGGATGGCATCTCTCTCCTGTGGAGCCATCTGTGTGGCTGAGAACACGACCATATTGCTATATCATCGGCGTGGGCTGTGCCACTTAGCCAAATGTCACGTTCCATTTTGAATTCTCAGCTTGGAAAATTAACAGCACGAGAGAGGGAGGAATCCATCGCATGGCCTTGATCTTGCCTTCTAATTAATGACCACATTCTTGGTAGAATAATAATAAATTATGGATGGTACAAACTGGCGATGCGTGGCGGATGGCCAAGGGGCAAAAGAGGACCAAGAGTACAAATTTACAAGAGATGAAGAAAGTGTTGTCATGTTACGGGACACATGAAAAAAGAGGGGTCGAATCGAGTGACGAAGACGTCTTCAAAATTCGACACGTGTTGGTCTCCCACAGTCGGTTTTCAAATTCTTGGCTGAGAAGAATTGTGGATGTGTGACTCAGAAATAAGAAATTAATTAAATAATCCCCACGCCATTCGACGGTCGTTGAAAGCAGCAGATATTTTTGAAGACTCGACCACACATATATTGTTAAAAAAGAAAGGCGACCTGTCGCGGTCATTTATGCCGATGCCCTTGTGTTCTTTGCTAATTTATTCTCAGGTAGCACACTGATTCTTGTGCTCTTGGCGGTTTTCCCATGATCTCCGACCCCTTGCTTTACGTAATTAATCATGTTTTCCATTCAAACCCTAATGATGATTTCCATGCCTTCTCATCCACCCCCAGCAATCACCATCTCTGTGTAAGGGGCAGGATGGGTATGTGGCGTTTTTTCCCCCTCGGCAATCACAAGATATGTATAAAAAGCACGTCATCTATGAGAAACTTAACGTTTTTTTTTTTTTTATCAAGTATTATTATGACAATAGTTTTTGATTGAAAAATAAGTTAATGATAAAATCGATATAAAATACAAATTATAATTATCAATCAATAAAATAGTGTTTTTGTTGAAAAATCATTTCTCACTTTGACCATCGTACCTTCACATAATTGAAATACCAAATGGGGGTTTTAAGAGATATTAATATAATTAGTCAAGAATAAAGGACGAAAATGCAAAGAAAGAAAAACAAAAGATTTTGATCAGCATGCTTCGAGGGAAACGAGGTTCTCTAACATGTGGACAAAAGTGAAAGAAACGTAGTAGTAGACTAGTATTAACATGACACCACCACCACCACCATATATAGCCAGCCACCTCTACACTTCCTTTCTCCTCTCCTTCATTTCTACACACACAATATCCCACCACCCATCCCATCACCGCCCTTTTTTAGCCTATATCTTTCAGCCCCCGCCCCCACCACCTCTCTTTAAATTACCACCAACCACTTTCTTCACTGCCGCCTCGCCCTCTCTCTCTCCTTATTTATCTCTTCAAATCTTTAAAGAGACTTTCACGACATCGCTCAAGCTTTCTTGATTTGTAATATTTTATTGCTCTGACGTTGATTAAAGCGTGAAAGCTGGTGATCATAAAGAATTAATGGCTGTTAAGGTTTGCGAGCTTTGCAGAAGAGAAGCTGGTGTCTACTGCGATTCAGATGCTGCGTATCTTTGTTTTGACTGTGATTCTAACGTCCATAATGCTAACTTCCTTGTTGCTCGCCATGCTCGCCGTGTAATCTGCTCCGGTTGCGGTTCTATCACAGGAAATCCATTCTCCGGCCACACCCCATCTCTTAGCCGTGTCACCTGTTGCTCTTGCTCGCCAGGAAACAAAGAACTGGACTCCATCTCCTGCTCCTCCTCTAGCACTTTATCCTCCGCTTGCATTTCAAGCACCGAAACGACGCGCTTTGAGAACACAAGAAAAGGGGTCAAGGCCACGTCATCTTCCAGCTCAGTGAAGAATATTCCGGGGAGATCCTTGAGGGATAGGTTGAAGAGATCGAGGAATCTGAGGTCAGAGGGTGTTTTCGTGAATTGGTGCAAAAGGCTGGGGCTCAATGGTAATTTGGTGGTACAGAGAGCCACTCGGGCGATGGCGCTGTGTTTTGGGAGATTGGCTTTGCCGTTCAGAGTGAGCTTAGCGGCGTCGTTTTGGTTCGGGCTCAGGTTATGTGGGGACAAGTCGGTTACGACGTGGGAGAATCTGAGGAGATTAGAGGAGGTATCTGGGGTTCCCAATAAGCTGATCGTTACCGTTGAAATGAAGATAGAACAGGCGTTGCGAAGCAAGAGACTGCAGCTGCAGAAAGAAATGGAAGAAGGGTGGGCTGAGTGCTCTGTGTGACGGAGCCGTACGTGCGAGCAGACCGCAGAGTGTCATGTGTGTAAGAAGTTCACACGCGTGTGTGTGTGTGTGTGTGTGTGGAGATTAGGAAATTTCAATGTTTTTGTAGTAGTTTTTATGTGTTAACGACTGAAGATGAACGTACATTAAGAAATTTGTCTCAAAAATCAAAAGAGATGTTGAGATAAGAAAAACGACTTGTTTTTAGTTATTCTATTCTCTTTATCTGCTGGCATTTCCTACTGTTGCTGTTTCTGGATAGAAAACTACGGAGATAGGAAGGAAAGATAAATGGAATATATTTCATGTTCTTGGAACCATAGAAATATCCTTAACACGATGACTTTATTATTGCATAACAAATACTCCTTCGCCGGCTCCGGCTCCGGCTCCGGCTCATGAAGATGTTGAGCACACAACAATGCACTCGTGATGGGCTGGCTCTATCCATTGTTAATAATAATAATAAATAAATAAATAAATATATCCTGGAATGGAGGAAGGATCTCTCAGCAAAATGTTAATTTTTGCTGGTGTGCATTAATTTCATGATTGACCCTTAATTTCTTTAATTTAAATTAATCTCCTTCAAAATAGTGTTTCCAGCAAAGTGCAGTGGGTTTCAGTTGAGTTTTTTTTTCATGCTGGTGGTCTGGCAAACCTTCCTCCTGGCTTGCTAATGATGATGGCGTCCGTCTCGAGAGCTTTTTAGTCCATTTTTATAATAATATTCTCGTGTAAATATCATGATTGAGGCCAAGATTCAACAAAATAATATCCATACGTACCATTAAAACATGGGTGGTTCCCATTCGATCTCAACCTCCCACCACAAGCACCAACTTTATCAGTCAAATTAAATATTGACCTGCAGTACTGAATATTCTAACAAAAAAAATCTCCTGCTTCGTCTACGATTTAAATTTATTCTGGCCACATTCGGCTTTCGATATTACAAAAATTTTGTTAAATTTGATATCCATAACATTTATATTTAATTTGATACACAACATGATGATGATGAATTCTTGGTCGCACAGATTCAAGAGAAAGGATCAATGATCAGAACAGGGAAAGGCTTGAAGATGGATGGATTATATATATATATATATATATATATATATATATATATATATATATATATATATATATATATATATATATATGGGTTGGGATATTGAGAGGAGGTGGCGAGGGAAAGGTGGTTGTGGAATGTGGATGTGGTTTAAAGAATGCAAGAATCCGATGGAGGGAGCGAAAGAGATCGAGGAGTGCTGCTTTGATGCTCCAGCAGAGCTCTAGGATATTTGATTCTTGTTGATGATCACCAGGGCCACTAGCTTATCTTAACCACAAGTTCCCCTTCTCTGACAGCCACCATCCTATCTATATTCATAATTGCATGAATATTGTACTGAAAAGTACACGTGATAACCAGAGCTTGGTTAGCATCCTCATCTTAACAGTTGCTGTTGAGTCCGGTTCGGCTATATAGATTCATCTTATTATTTGTTCATCTGATATTTATTCAGGTCGGTTTTCAAATTAAATTAGACGGTAGTTGAATGCAGTTCAACTTAGATAACTCTATTAAAATATATTTGATTTTTAACTTTTTTTAAAAAAAAATCTTAAAAAATATTGTTTCATCGGATCAACTAGAATTAACTATCCAATTCACGAATTTGTACAAGTTTAATATTATTTTATTGTAACCATATTTTTTTATATGTGCCCAAGTGGAATGAAATCATCATGACACATGATATTCAGTTCCCAAATTTGAAAAATGAAATAGAAGAATAGAAATAATGCTTTGTAAGAATTCTTTCAAGATATAAAGAAAAAAACATTGAAAGCCCAAAAGGGGCCTCTATGCCAAGTTGCTAACATAGAGGGGAACTCCTTTGCTCTTGGCTGTAATATATGGGCAGTATAGTATATATATACATATAAGCATCTGTAGTGCAATTAGCAAAGGACTCGTATGGCTATGAAGCTTGATTTAACCTATATTTTTCGATTGAAAAACAGATTATCTACACATGCATGCATGCTTGGTTCCTATGACTAGTTCTCATCAATTTCTCTGCACTGCCAATCTCAGACAATAAGAACCCTAACTTGATGCCATAAGACCCAGCTGGCTTGACATCATCGATGTTACCCCAATCCGAACACAAAACCTCCCCTGCAGGCTTTGAAGCCTCTGTACTCTTATTCATAGTACCTTGGTCTCAGCACCATTTTCCAGGCACCATTCCATTAATTAGTTTCACGGCTTAAGACGTTCTCATCAATCACGTCTAGTGCAGCGGCATCTTCTTTAAATGGCCTTGCAAATGCTGCACCACTATTTAGCATTTTGTCATAGAGTGACTCGTCGTCTGTACAACTTTCCAAAGTATTGCACCTTAAAGCATTGTTTACTGTTGTATTTTGGAACTCAGGAGAGTTGCATATATAGGACAGATCAGTGGAAATAGGATTCAAGTGGGGATGCTGTATTGCTCAGGTACATTAGTGGAAGGTTGTCCCATCCTTGGACACGATATATACTCCATGAAAGCTCTTGAATGAATCAGCCAGGGAGAACCTGTAAGACAAGCAAGCAAGCATTTACAACAAGTGATGGCTCCAAGATATGCCCTTTGAACTGTGAAGGAAACTGACCTCCAAAGATCTCGAAAGCATCAGGTGTTGGTGGAGTCTCAACAGCATAATAAAGGTGGCTACTCTATCGAAGGTATAAGCTGGGGTCTACAACAATTTGGTTAATCTTGTGCATCCTGCGCCATATCCAGACTTGACACTAAAAACTCAAGAATAGGTCATAAATGCTCTGAGAATGGAAACTTAAAGTACCCTTTAGTGTGTTCTACATTGCAAAAATGCAAGGAATTGGACTGATCTAGACATTAGATTAGGCCACCCTAGTATCATGTTAGCACACCTTTGATGAGTAATTAGAGTGTTATTCAGATAGAACTGCGGTCTGAGGTGTGTTTGAGTGTTTTTTTGGTGGAATTTATAGAAAAAATAATGAAAGTATGTATTTTTTTTTATTTTAGTGAGGTGTGGTTTATATTTTAAAAGGATTGTACCTAAAAAAAACCAACCACACTTCTATCCTAAACACTAAAACGTGTTTGAATACGCGGTGTAACCGGCGTATCGCGTGAAAAAACACAAAAAATTGATGCTTAAAAAGATCCTAATTAGGTTACCTTGAGCTTCTGCATTCTATAAAAGAAAGAGTTTGCAGGATGAAAAATGGCTAGTGCTTACTCTATTCTCGCAGTGTCATTAGTATAGTTGATGAGGTTGAGATCTCTTGGCAACGAAGCGAAGGCATGGAGGAGATCTGCATAGAAAGAGCTGTTAATCAATTCCATGGCAATTGCATCGCAAAGCTAAATTGCTAGAAAATGGAAGTAGCGTTTACCATCTTGACTCACTTAAGGATAGTCTGAGGAACTTAAATTGGTGAACCAATCCCAACCTGTACTTAGCTTAAGAAGCAACGCAGCAGCATTAAGCATGGCAGCAAGAGCAGATGATCCCATTTGGTTAATAGCATGACCTTTTCCAACAACATTAACATTTCCAAATGCTTGAAACGAACTTTCAGATTGAACCGATCGAAACAACCAAGTCTGCCGTTTCATAATCTGATGAATCAGCATCAAGTTGCAGTAGATATTGGTTCCTTGGATGAGAAATCGCTTTCAATAGCCTTATCATTATCTTCCCATCTCCACTAGTACCACATATCCAATAAGCAAGAACAAGAGGATAGTCCTGCCCTTTCTTTTGAAGGAACAATCACTGGAAACTGAAAATCTTCACTTGCTGTAACAGAAGGGCGATCGTTAATCCATGACTTTGACAAGGCTATCAATAGCAATAGACTCGTTGCAAAAGCAAGAATCCATATATAGAAGATAACCTGAATTCCCTGAAGAAATTTTTGATGTCCTCATTTGATCATCAGCCGCTCAGTCTCAACCTCAACTTCACAGATTAATTAAGGTTTTAAACAGAATCGGAAATCAGTGATGAAGAATTACAGGATGGTACAAACAGGATTGTGGGAGAACAATATATAGGAGATGAGAAGAGGAGAAAATGCAGGTGCTGTAGGAGCTTGAGAACCTAAAAAGGGTCTGAAGATTTGTGAAGTTGTTGAACTCGTACTGCTGAACTTGTCCAAAAAAAAAAAACTTGAGCTAAAAAAAAGTAAACAAAGAGATTATTCAAAGGGAGATTCCTTCAAAAACAAGGAAGCAAGATTGTCCATGGTGACAGCAGGCCTTTTAGAAAGAAGACCTTGAGGTGGGTGGTGAATCTTTTCAAAGGAAAAAAGACCAGGGAAAAAAAAGAAGAAAGAAAGAAGGATTTCTTGTAGTAAAAAAAAAACTCTGGAGAAATTAATGTAAATGGAACACATTGTTCATTCCATTCAAGTAATTAATTAATTAATTAACCCTAATATTTTCCCTTGAAATTTCCAATCTAAAATTAGTTTATGGAACAATATCAATGAGATATTATTTGAAAAATTATTTTGGAATAAATATTTTAAGGAAGACAATATTATTAATAGATTATGTTTGATTAGTGAATATATTTGGTTGAAGAGATAAAAATATGGATATAAAATAAATTTGTCAAGATAATTTTTGAATGTCTTTCAAATAAAAAAAAATATATCTTTATTATTGTTTTTTTTTTAATGTCGAGATAATATAAAAAAGCTACTTGATGATTTTGAGATGGGAACCAAATCTCTTCATGACCCTCTTAACATGAATGTCGTGTTTTAGTAACTTGAGATTTAAGCTATTTTATTATTTGATCTGATATTCTTTTTTCTTCCAATATTCACATATAAGCAAAAATTTTATAGCAATAGGCGGCAAGAAGGAATATCAACCATCATTTTTGAAGCCGCGCGTGCCCGTGCGAGTTGAGCGTGGGGATGGAAATGAAGAGATTTCTTTCCTGGAGATTGATAAATTCGAAGTCTTTGATTTCTTTCTTCCCTGGAGTCTTCACTGTACTTGGGGGATCCTCCAACGTTACATGTTTCAAGCCTCGTGGCATTATATAATTATTATACGTTGTGTATTATATATATATAATTTATTTTTAATATTTATTTAATATTAGATTAATGTATCTTGACCAAACATAAAGTTCATGATACAAAAATACTCTATAAAAAAATTATAAAATTATTATAATTATAGGATTCATATTGTATTAAAACGTTGTTTCTAAAATATTATTGATCGATACTCTCTTAAATACTTGACGTTCATTAAAGACGTAGAGACTGATATATTTTATATTTTTTTTTCTTTATGAAATGAAGCAGTTGTTCTTATAAGCTGAGGTATAAGAGATATGTAGAACTAATATATAGGTGTTTGTTATAAAACATGTACACTGAACCTCGCATGAGAATTCTATATAGAGAAATCACCTTTGTGCATAGTAAAAACTCACATGACGGTTGTGAAAGTGATCATTAGACTTGAGAACACTAAATTATCTTATATAAAGAATGTTAATTTGATCTTGTTACATGGTATCTTAATCGAGGTAACAAAATGACAGACATTGAGTATAACATGAACTATATGAAAATACTTAAGTAACCAGGAGATGATTTTTCACCCTGGTTGAATTAGAAAAAATGTTTTATTTGTTCTCAAATAATATTGACTGAGAAATCATTTGCTAAGATGGATTGAAATTTGAAAAGGGTTTCAAATCTTATTCAAACGATCAATAACTATTATGTAGAGAACAAACATGATTTAGCATAACAAACATACTCTATGCTTTAATGTTAAATCGAAATATTATTGATGAAAAGATATTAATTACACTAAGAAACCGGTCATTGAAAGATTCATTCAAATCACTAATGACTTTTCTAATATTTTAGGGATCATAACACGTTGCTATGCAATGCATCTGATCTTCAAATATAAATTAAACAATTGTTGAATTGATAATAGATTTAATTATTTAATTATAATTATAATTTATATTTGAGTCAGCATATTAGAAACCTAACGAGTCACACACATTAAGAATCATTAGTCAAAAATTAAACTGAGATGATTTAATTAAGTATGACTTGATTAAAATATATTTTAGAAATTAAAAATTAGAATATAAATAATATAATGATTATATTTCTAGATTTAGAAAAATCAAGTAAGGATTTTATTGAGTTTATTTTTAAAATTGCCCTGAATTAATATATAGATATTATTCAGGGAGCAAGTTGATATTTTGCTAGTTCATAGGTTTTTTCAGATTTTTCTATAAATAGAAGTCATGCCTCTTATTTTTTAGAGGTTGTCTATTAGACATAAAAACTATATAAGTCACAAAATAGAGAGCTAACACTCTAGGCATAATAATCTCTCTTTTCTAAATAGGGATTTAAGAGATTTTTCACTGGTGGTTCGTGTGAATTACCGTTGGATAATTGGATGGCCTGTAGTTTACGACAGATCAGATCTTCAAGTAATAAATCTTCAAACAACTCTAGATTTGTTTAACGGGTTTCTAGAAACTCTTGTATAATTTTATTTTATTATTTTCACTGCGTGTATAATATTCAAAACTTAACAAGAATACCATACCATCTAGATTAAAAAAACAAAAAAACTGGGCACATGACCAAGTACTCAGTCTATAAAACATTTTAAAACAAGGAGAAGTATAGAATAACCTCAAATTCAATCTGCAAGCCTGATGACATACCTCACAGGTATTTTTATGAGTTCTGTCACCTGCCGCAAATAATGAACAACTACGTACGTCGTACTGTCTCACAGTATTAGCCAGCAACATCCCGCCACTCCACAGCAGTCGCGCACACATGTGACAAAAGCAAAAGAAAATTACCAATAAGTAAGTACATTCTGATTGTTTTCAAATAATTTTTTATATTAAAATAATTATTAATAATATTCTTTTATTTTTTAAAAATTATTTTTAATATCAACACTAAAAAGAATTCAAAACATATAATATAAAATATATTAAATTTTAATTAAAAAAAATAAATTATTTGATAACGCGGTACAGGAAATTTCGAACAACTAACTGAAAAGTTATACACACCGCTACTAGCTCCACACCATCAATGAATTCTTCCCATGTTAATCCTAACCTCCCACCTTGGTCAGGATCATAATCACCGATCGAGTCCGCCACCGCCAGATTTTAAGCACGCCATCACAATATATGTATTACCAGGTGGTGCTTTATCACCTCATAGAACTGTACGATCGATATAGTATTTTTCATTTCAAGATTATTTCATTAATTATAAAAAAAGTTATTCTATGAACATTAATTATTTCGGTGTAATCCAAATTCATTTTTATTTTTTGGACCGATAATTGTGACTGCAAATTCGGTCACAGATTCTCCAAATACCATGACCGATTATTTGTGACAAGGCACTGGATTCATCTATATCTTAATCTTAATTATCCAGTCCTAATTATTTTGACACAATTAAATCCCTCTCTTTTTATCTCTCCAATATTCTCCTTTCAAATCTTATAAAAACATGTTTTTATATTTAGGTAAAAATTACTTTTAATTTTATACAATATAAGATAAAATACCCATAACGAAACAAGTTTTTATTTTATTTTTTGAAGAGTGTAATTATTTATTTAAAGGAAAACTAAAATACCATGATTATGTCATTTCTAATTTATTAATCATTGGTCAACATAATTTATAAAAGAGAACAAAACCCATATTAATTTACTAATTCTTGCTCAAACAAAATCTTTAGGGATTTTTTGGGATTGTGATTGCGGTTTAAAATACTTTTCGCTTAGAAATATATCAAAATAATATTTTTTTATTTTTAAAAATTATTTTTGAGATCAGCACATTAAAACGATCCAAAAACATAAAAAAATTAATTTTTAATAAAAAAATCTTATTTTTTGAATTTTTTAGAAACACGGATTGGGATGCGTTTCTAAACTATCCCTTGATTATAAAACTATCGGCAGTTCGAGATTGGAATTACAAGTTAGGATTAATTAAATAAATATATTATTTTAATATTATCTTAATAATATTTTTTAAGATGGATTTGAAGGAGACCCGTAAAATATAAAATATTAGTGGTTGTTATAATGCTACGAAATTGATTGATGTTAATCGTTACCCTCCTCTCTTTACAAAAAAGAAGAAGAAGAAGAAAGTAAAAGAACTGTTTTGTGGATTTAGACAGAAGTTGTTATCAAAACATCAAAAGATTTAGACAAGAGTCTGAAAAGGAAGAGGTCGTTAACGTTATCACCAAAATGTGGTGATTACGACCGGCTGAGAAGGCAATCTTAAGGAAGGAAAACTTCTATTCTAAGAAAACTTAATTATATCATCATATTTTGTCACTTTCCATTTTAACACATTGAGCTTTGTTCATGAAAACAGAAAGCAAAACACAACACATTGAAGTCATGTTTGTGATTTGTCATGAGGGACAACCAACCACCCACCCTGTATATATAATACGTGCTCGCTTTTTTACCTACGCCACCACAAGTAACTAACCCGTTGGACATTTGTGGTGCCGTCCGGCTGGACCTGCTCTTAGGCTATCCAAACTTACAAAAATCATTTGATTTTCTTTGTTTAAACCTCTGCAAGAGCAATTTGAGAAAACCTACTATTTGTAGCTTTTTTAAAAAGAAATTGTTTTTTCATACCGTGAACTTTTACGTAAAAACTATCGTAATATTAAATACATTATACTGATTACACAAAATGATTAATAACAACATTAATCTCCCAAAAATCTTGTGGGGATTTTCTTTGTTGATGCTTCACGCGTCCTTATCCATGTATCAATTGCCTGGGCATCCCATAATGGTTGTAAATTAATACATGGGTTTTGTGTTTTAGGACAAGGTTGAACACCGTTTCGTTATTTCTTGAAAATTATTTTTAAAGGTTAACTTTAAGACTTCACTCATCATCCGGACCCTATCTGGTCACTTCCATGACCCATCAACGGGAGAAAGGTATGCGGGTTTTGTTTGTTTGAGCTACTAAACTAGTACTGGTAGTTTTATTATTGTTTAATTACCTAAATTTTTATCTGGGATTAGTATATTCTTGTTTGACATCAATGGCAGTGTAAAAAAATATTTAGCTTTAAAATAATATTAATAACAGTATTTTTTCCTATGAAGAGGTTTTTTGTAGGCTGTCGCCGGACGAGACAACTCACCAAGTGTTTGCGGGCCTTGCGTCTCTCTCAAGTGACCACTCCCACACGCACAAAAGGAAAGAAAAGTAGAGATTTTTAGAGAGAGAAACAGAGAGAGAGAGGCCCTTTTACTTTTTAGAGAGAGAGGGAGAGAGGGGGGGCACAAACTCATTGAGTAGTTTAGTGGGGATACATTTTGAGAGATAAGTCACTTTTTAGAGAGAGAGATAGAGAGACAGGTATTGGTTAGTACTAGGAGTACTATTTCAATTGTTTTTTGTCTTTTAATTCGTCCATGTTGTTGCAGTTGTTGTCGTCTTCTCCTGAATTTCTCCAGATTTCAACAACAACTCTGTCCGCTGTCTGTTCAGGTATGAGCTAGAGAGAAAAGTGTTTTCTTTTTCCCCTTTAGCCCTACCCTCCCTCTTTCAGTTTTCTCAAAACACCAGAAAAAGGATGAGTCTTTTCTTAGTCTGTTTTCTTGATTTGAGCTATAAAGTTAATTCCTTTGAATGATTTTGATATTTTAAGTATGCAGGATGCTTTTTTTTCTCTTTTGTTCTTTGTTTGTGTTGACTCCTAGATTTGCCATTTTTTTGTTTATACATAGTGAAGTCTCACTCTAAGTTAAGCCCTAACCTTTTGAAATCTCTATTTGTATGTTTAGATCTCTATAGTTTTGGTGCTTTTTGCTCAGAATGGCAGTATTGGAATGCTTTATTTCTTAGATTTGGCCAGTGTGTTCTAATTCTTTGGGTGTTTTGTGCTTTTCTTACTTGGGATGGAAGGTTAGGTATCTCGCTTTTGGGGTACAAGGAATTTTAGTTTGCTATGTGCTTGCATTGGTTGAAAAACTGCTGCAAACAGAAGAATACAGGACTTTGACCTCAGCTGTTAAACGTTATGCATTGGGTTCCTTGTTTCAGAATTCTTGATCTTATCTTTAATCTTGGGTATGCTTAAAATACTGATTTTGTAACACTTAATTCCGTGATTTGGATGATGGATTTTGGTTCTATACGTAAAATGTCAGAAAGGTTTACGATTAGACTTTCTATGTGTTTTGATTCATAAATCTCTGCTAAGAAAATAATATATATATATAGAAAACAATTGTGCCTTTTTCATTATTTTGAGCTTCTTTAGATCTTCCATGATGTTAAGATACGAGAATGCTGTTTGAGAGGTGAACTTGGAAGCATATTAGGACCTCAGTCTTCAGAATTTTTTTCTCTTTCTTTTTTTTTTTTTTGGGGGGGGG
>Ga0307515_10010082_pt1 | contig 18167 bp, 2 predicted proteins | sample 17_EM_MG_FD_194513 | JGI IMG/M metagenome (GOLD analysis project Ga0307515, IMG submission 194513) | Populus trichocarpa ectomycorrhiza microbial communities from riparian zone in the Pacific Northwest, United States - 17_EM | ecosystem: Host-associated > Plants > Roots > Unclassified | place... | reverse complement strand
AGGGGTCGTTCGGTTGCAAAAGCGTCAGATTGAATCTGAACTGAAAGTCCGGCAGAATGAACGCGTTCCTTCCCGATTTGACACGCGTCTGTGGCTCTACGGGTTGCACGGACATGTGCAATCTGAAGCCTTCAGATTCAAATGAGGAGCTCGAAGCTCCTTATTTGAACTGACGCCAAGACCTCAGTTCAGATTCTATATGCGGTAAAGTTGCCAACTTTTTAGTAACTTTTAGCGTGTTTTTTGGGCGGTCAGAGGAACATCAAAAATTTGTGGCTGAAGTCAAGTTGAACTGGAATTCAACCGAACGGTCGCCTCAGAATCAGATTGGAGCTCCAGATCAGATCCATTCTGAAGCCCTCATTCTGATCTGAACTTGCAACCGAACGACCCCTTAATTAGGAGGAGGTAGTAGAGCGGAGGGCGGCGGAGCGGAGGGCGTGGCAGAGCAAGTATCTTACTAACTTATGGGGTTTCTGTTATGCAGCGTTTCGTAACAAAGCCTAGCCACATTTAGATGGTTAAGCGCTGAGAAAGATTGATTGGGCAAGATAATAGCAAGGGAATGCTTGCACAATAGGGGATTAAAGAACAGTCATGTGTGCAAAAGGTGAAGGAGGTTTTGCAATCCACTGTAACCTCTTTTCACAGCGGTTAATCGACCTGTTTCCCAAAAACAGGTTCCAGTTCCCAGAACTAGACCCAGTTTTCAGAATTGCGCCTTTTTTTACAGTGGTTAATTGGCCTGTGTCTAAAACAGGAATCAGGATCTGGTCTTTAGAATCGGATCCGGTTTTTAGGATCGCAATTTAAACCGGAACCTAGAATCGGGATAATGTCTTTAAAATTAGAATACGGTCTTTAAAATCGGATCCAGTTTTTAAAACGAGATCTTGTTTTTAGTTAAAACTTAGGCTAATATTAAGGTGTAGATCCTATATTTATTCTTAACATTCCCACCCCATTAATATGCAATTTAGAGCTAACTCGCACCCTAGTTACCCCACAAAACGCTAATAGGCCATTAATTATCTAGTATTACGGTAATGTGTTTAAAGTAAAGGTTACTACTAAGGTTAAAGCGAGCTATAAATAAGAATTTTTGAAAGTAAAAGGAGACCTTTTTACAAAAGGCTAATAGATTAAAGCGAGACTATAACGTAGATTGCTATATCCTAATACGGCGCAACGGTCGGTTTTATACCTATACGTCTATAAATCAACCTTTATAGCCTCTAAACCCACAAAATCTAGTAGGCCCTCTTCTCTCTATTACTATATAGACTACTAACTACTTTAAAGGAAAAGTTCTATCCTATACTAGTTAAGAAAACGCTAGTATATTTTAACTAGGTTAAAGAAAGTAGGCTAATAAAGGCTAATTCTAAGATATCCGGATTAAAAAGTAATAAGTCTTTTCTTTATAGAAGACTAAATAAGTTATTAGCTGGCCTAATTTACGCTACTAAGTATATAAAGGTAGAGAACTATTATATAAGCTAGGTAATTATATAATTAAGGTAATTTGCTAAGACTAAACTAGTATAATATAGGTTTAGGTAGGGCATCCTAAGGGATATTTCTTCTTAGGATGGCCTAAAATTAACTATAGTAAAGACTCTTGTAGAGATCTCTAGTAATTACTATAACTTAGCTAAGAGTTATATTATAATTTTCTAATTTAGAAAAATAAAGCGATTATTAGTATTACCTAAGTGCACCTATATAGCCTATTAATTGTAAATTTGTTTATTGTCTAATAAGTATAAAAAGTAAAGGATTGTAAAAATCGCGATACCTAAGTAAGGGGCTAATAAGTCACTATAAGGATAACTAATTAGAGATATATAGCCATATAACCTCTGTCTATATATTCCTATTTATATATTCCAATAGTAATATAAATACTAATTAAATAGTATACTTTCTCGCGAAATTTATAAGCAAAATATATATTATAGAGCCCTACCGTAGGGGCCTTTATCCCTTATAATGTCAAAATAGGTTATTATATTATCGATAAGAACCAACTAATTAGATTAGCCGAATTCGGTGCCCATACTTAGAAAATAGTGATATTTCCGCATAGACTACTTACTTTAACAACCCTAATGTTATAAGGGATAGGAGAGCCCCATACTCTTATATATACCTTATATATAGCTTATATTAGCTACGCGTAGGTATATTACCTCCTTACGCCCTTAACCCTTATAATTAATCGCGTAATGTCTTATAGACTCCTTAAATATATATACTCTATAGCCACTACCCCTGTCCTATAATATTACGTTACGCCTTTTTATTATTAACGCTTAGCCTATAACTAATTTTACATCTCTATAATACTATAGGTACTACTAAAAGTAGCGTATTTATAAGTTACTTTACTCTATACTTTTAAGGAACCTATAATAGTAAGATAATATTCTATAACCAATTACTAAAGCTTATATTACCTTATAACTTACTACCTATTTTTAACTTATATATTTCTTGCCATTATATATCTTATTACTATATTACCCCTATCTTTAATATCTACTTATTAATTGTTTCTATTACCTATTTATTACCTATTACCAACTAAGTGGCAATGGTAACCTTGTGGCAATTAAGTAACAGTTATAAATCGTCATTAGTATCGCCGATAACCTTAGCTACCTATTTTTTGTATATAGTATACTTGATTTCCATAGATTTAGAATTAAGTCGCTTATTTAATTCCCACAAACTATAAAGCTTATAGTTATAAGCCCGGCCTACCTACCGTACTCTATCTAATCTATACATTTAGCGCTTACTAAGCAATTAATCTACTACCTTATTTAAGAAGTCACTACTTCTATTACCTTTGCAAGTGTTTTGAGCTTCTTTACCTATTAAATAAACAGACGATTGACCTCGACTAACGTACGTATACGACCGATAAACGAACTAACGAATTAAATTGTCAAAATAAGGTTTCGCTAAGACGCTAACTTGGACCCTATTAAATTCTAAAAATGACGACTAATACGAACGAATCTTTATTTAAAATTAACCTTATCCTTAATAAACTATCTAATTAGATTTAATAGTTCTTTATTGTTTAAGATACTACGAAAACTAATAAGGTATAGGAGTATATTAACCTATTTAAGAAGAAAGATAAGCTTCTAAAGCTAGAACTACTAAATCGGCCTATACTAGTAAACGTACTTCCTAATACTATATTAATAGCTTAGCTAGACTAAATTAAGCTTATAGCCTATAATTAGCTCTACGCCGAATATAAAGACGACCTACGCGTATATTAAAAGCGAGAGTAGGCTATAAGCGACATTAGTAACTATATTGTTCGCTTAATATTAGTAGCCTACCTTCCCCTTATTAACGGCCTCGATACGGTATATAAACGGCTATAGGCACTTAAGACTGCACTAGCCCTTATTACGTTAGGTTAAAAGCATAATGTCCTTAATTAATATACGGCTTTAAAAGCCTATAATAAAAAGCAGAGTATTAATAAATAGTTAAATAGCTAGCGGAACGTCTATAAGCTTATAGAGTAATTAGAGCTACTAAATATATAGGGATTTAGGCCACGCTATAATTTTGTTTAAGCTATTAAGCCTATCTCTTCTAGTTTTATAGGAGCACTAGAAGTAGACCTTATTAGAAAAAAACGGAAGGATAAAGACGCCCTATTTATTATTGAACTAATTAAGGAATTTAAGGAGCACTACCGCATGCAGTAAGTAATATTCTCTGCTACTACTGCTAATAGCTCTGCATTTGCAACCCTATAAGGCAATTTAAATTCTAATTTAGATTTTAACGTTAATTCCAATTCTAATAGTAATTTAAATTTAAATTTAAGATCGCATAAGGAATGCATATACGGCCTTAAATATTACTTTAGTAATTGCTACTACATTATTAAATAGAAGCGCCCTTAAGGATAGAGACCAAGGCTAGATATCTAAAAGAAAGTAGATAAGAAGATCTTATCTATACCCTTAATTAAATACATAGTTAAACGGATTTAAAAAGAAGAATAGGAAGTAAAGGAGAATAATTAGAAGAATATAGAATCTATAATTAACTCTAATCCTAAAGCCCTACCTTCTAAGATACTAACTAGCTATACTGCCGTGTTTAGTACTGGTTAAATTCCGTTTAAACTTTAGAATACCTAGATACTTAATCCTAGCGCAGATACTTACGTCTATAATAATAAAGAAGACTTTACCTTTTCTTACCTAGTAGTAGAAGACGACTACCTAATTACTGGTAGAAATTTTGAAAAGATATAAGCTTATAGAATAGTAACTATTACTATTAATACACTTACTAGGAAGTTAAAAATGAAGCTATCTTATGTAGCACTAGCACCTACCTTTTTTATAAATATTGTAGCACTCTTAAGAGCTACTGATAATGATATCTATTTCGACTTAGGATGAAACTTGCTATACTGTCTAGCAACTAGCGAAATAGTCTACTATGCAAAATAACTAGGGGGCTACTAAGCACTAATGTATAGAGAGCCTATGCCTATAAATACCCTAGATTTAACTTAATTAATATTCTTACCCTTTAAGAGGTACTAGCCTAGCTATATAGCCCGTAAACTAGTTATAGCCTTAGCTACTAAATAGTATAAAATTCTTGGCTATATAGGACCTAATGCTATTAAGCAGCTTCCTAAGTACGTTAATGGCATAGAGCTAATTAAATTAACTACCGAATAAGCGCCGCTTAAAATTAAATATGAAGTTTGCTTATTAGTAAAGCATATATAGCAGATCTCTTAAAGATAAAAACACGAATTTCTAGCTACTTAACTATTTAAATGACTCGCATTTAATATTATTAGCCTTAGAGAACTAGGCTATAACGGCGATAGATATATTATATATTTTTATTACACGTATTTTAAATTTAACTTTATCTTTATATTTAAGAATAAGGATAAAGCTACTATCCTACTTACTATCTAAAAGACTTACCGTTTAATCAAAATACAATTCTACTAAGACGTTATTTTCTTCTGGAGTGATAATAAATAAGCTTTTAGATAGATAGGAGACACCCTATAGATATAGTGCGCAGATAAAGGTATTACTTTTAAATGCCGAGCCCTATATACAGAAGAACAAAATAGTAGAGCTAAATAATCTAGACAAACCCTTATGGAACGATTAAGGGCTATATAGCTAGAAGTATCCTTACCCCTATTTCTAGGACTGGAGGCTTTCCTTACTACTAGCTACGCACTTAATTAAACCCCAAATAAGCAACTAGGGTGGAAAACTCCGTACGAGATTACCTATGGTAAGCCGCTATCACTTACCTATATGCACGTATATGGCTATAAGACCTATACACTAGATAAATAAGTTAAAAAGGGAGATAAGCTAGGTTCCTGTGCATTAATTAGACACCTGGTTAGCTATAATTTAACTAATATCTACTAAATTTAGATTCTAAGTCTTTATAAAGTTATTTAAACTAGAGGCGTTATATTTAATAAGAACTCGTTTTATAACCCTAAGGGTTAAAACATTAACTACCTGCTAAGGGAAGCATTGGAAGACACCCTTTAGATAATTAGTCTACTAGAACCTCTCTATAAGGATAAATCTATTTTATATAGACCTATTATAAATATAAATTAAACAACTACCCCTAAATTAAACGATTTGATAGAGCCTCCTATAAAGGATACTAAGTAGTTACCAACTTTTAGCAGAATGGTATCTCTAGATCTACTAGAAATAAACACTATACTAAAAGGACTTTAAGATAATATCCTAGATATAATTAAAATAACCCCTTTCTAGCTAAGTTTGTTAAAACTATCTAATATAGCTTTATAAGCTAACGAAGTCTTAGCTAAACCTTCTGCCGACCTTATCTTACTAAAAGGATAAAAAAGAATTTGACGTTAAGCGTATATAATAGCACTAGCTAATCTATCTACCCTATTTAGTTACTATACTGGCTTTACTATAGTATTAGTAAAGGATATTAACTAAGCTAGATCCTTATTTCTATATCGGGATAATCTTCTTTCTAAACTAAAGAACCTTAAAGAACTAAGAAAGTATCCTTTAACTACTAGCTTTTAAAAGGCTATAAAAGGAGAATATAATGACCTAAAACGCTAAGGGATATTTAGGACTGTACTAAAGGCAGAAGTATATAATAAGCAGATCCTTTTACTAAAATGGGTTTTAAATATAAGCTCGACAGCAACGGTTACCTTTAAAAGCTAAAAGCTTGACTATATATCCGTGGAGACCTATAGATCACCAAAGAAGAGACCTATGTAATAACCCTAGCTACTTAAATATTCCGTGCTCTTATAGCTATAGCAGCCTCATTTAATTTAGAAATTTAATAGTATAACGCCGTAAACGTATTTATAAATGCTTAACTAGATAAGCTAGTCTACTACTACTACCTAGAAGGATTTAATTAAAATAGACATATTTTAGAGCTACTTATAGCGCTATATAGATTAAAAATCTTACTACTACTTTAGTATAAAGAGCTCACTAGTACCTTAGCTAAATTTGGACTAAAACCTATATTAGGCACCAACTGCCTATTTACTAATAGATGTTACGGAACCCTACCGCAGGGGCCTCCATAGGAGAGCCCCGTACTCTTATATATACCTTACGTACAGCTTATATCAGCTACGCGTAGGTATATTACCTCCTTACGCCCTTAACCCTTATAATCGATCGCGTAACGTCTTGTAGACTCCTTAAATACATACGCTCTATAGCTACTGCCCCCGTTCTATAACATTACGTTACGCCTTTTTATTACTAACGCTTAGCCTATAACTAATTCTATATCTCTATAATACTATAGGCGCTGCTAAAAGCAGCGTATTTATAAATTACTTTACTTTATACTTCTAAGGAACCTATAATAGTAAAATAATATTCTTTACTAGCTACTATATTAAACCTAAAGAATAATTTAATACCTATACTTAACCTACGACGCCAATTATTCCTAGGAGAATTTAATTTATTAGCCCTAGCCTTAGCCCCTAAAAAGATAAACACTAATAATATTTTATCTTTTACTAACTATATAACTATAGACAAGTAAATAAAGAGCTACTACCTATTAAAATTAAAATATAAGACACTAAAACGTTTATAAAAATAGTAGCACAAGACCCTAATAAATACTACCGCCTTCTATAGAACTACTACCTAAAGTTTATATAAGCTGAAATACGTACTATTTAAGATCGCAATATTATCTAAGACCTATAAGCTTATAAGGCGCTCGCTAATAATATATATTAAGAAACTAAAGACGACCTCCGTATGTCTAAACGCGACATTTAATAGTTAAAGAAGAATAAAATTATACTAATTGCTATAGTTACTAAAAAAGGTATAATTAAATACCTATAATCTTAGCTTAATAAGCATATTAGTAATAACGCTAGATACCTCTCTACTATATATAACGCTATCTAAGTCTTTACGCCCCTGGCAACTTTACCTACTTAATACTTAATAGAGGGTTAGCGCTAAATAGCTTTACCTAATAGAAACCCCTACTAAAGGAGCAATGATAAAAGCTATAATAATTAGACCTAAACTGCTACTATAGGGTTTAATATACGCTATCTTAATCCCCTAGTCTTTTAAGGAGACTATAAGGAATATAGCTACTAGAAGATATAAATCCGCGAAAAACTAACTTAAAGCACCTACCTTTTTTCTACAGAAGATATTAAGATTAGCTACATTATCGGGCGAATAAAGGGTATACTATTTAATAGACTCTTCGCCTAATGGGAGACTAGTAGCCCCTAAAAGTAGTAGTTTTACTAAGAAGTCCTTAATAATCTTAACCTAATATACCATAACTATAACCTACTAGCTACTAACTAAGCTAAACTATATACCCTAAAGATAAGCTCTACTAAATTATTTAATAAGTTCTATATTAAATTCTAGGAATATACTGGAGCCCTTACCTAAGACAATACTAAAGACTAGGAGGATCTCCTTAAAAAAGTTACTTATTACCTTATTTATATAGCCGCTAGCTATAACTATAACGATATTTATAAAATAGTAGCAGCCCTATAAAAGATTAAACAATAACTAAATTAAATTGCTACTGCTAACCCTTATTTAAAGACCTCTCTATAGAAGCCCTCTGGGCCTACTAAACCTATATATACTAAGCTACTAACGCCTACTACCTTAAGTACTACTAGAGCTAATATTAACCTCTCTATACTAACCTTTCCGTAAAAACTTCTAGATAGAGAGCGCGAGCTACTTTAGAAACTAGCACGCTACTATAAATGCCGTTAAAAAGGCTATTATTGCGATAACCTAAACTGCCTAATAGCTGTGACGGCGCTGGAGCGCGTTACCTAGTTAGGGGTTTGCTTAAGACTTGGCATATATATATAGACGTCGCCTTACTATCTTCTCTTACTCCTTAGCTTAATATCTTTATAATACAGCATTCGTTCGCTTAATCTTATAAGCATTTATTTAAGTCTCTATTAAGACATTTATTTAATAGTTTGAGCCGTTATAAATAGTAATATACTTTATAAGTGAGTCGACTATATAAGCGAGCCGGCCACCTTAAAACTTACTAAAAATTAGAAAAATCGCACCTTAATATCTTAATAACTACTTAATAATAAATTCTAATATTTTAGATTTAGGCTTTTATATATACTATATAGCTGCTATTACAGTTATATAGTATATAGTTTAGTAGTTTTTAAGATATAGCAATTTAGCCTTATTTAGAGGTTAAAATAAGGTTAAATTACTATATCTTAAAAACTACTAAACTATATACATATTATTATTTATTACTTAATATCCGATTTGGATCCCTATTAGGCCCACGCGGACTACTCCTTATTTATATATAGGGAGAAAACTCTACTTAAGAGAAAACCCCGTAATCCATCTCCCCGCCTTTTAGGACTCGCCTACTTAGCACCTACAAGGCGCCTATAAGTTGCCTATAGTGCTCTACTACCTTACTTTTTAACCTCTTTAGGAACCATTACTGCCGTAATAAGCCTACGGACGCGCTAGTATTATAAACTTTACTCTACTACTATAGAGTTATTAGGAGGCGCCTATTACTTACCCCTTTGCCTTTTATTACTATTTCTCTTATAACCCAGAACTAGTTTAGTATATTTTAGCTAATAAGCTACTAGGTAACCGCCTTAAGATTTTTTTATATTAAGAGCAGTATATTATAGTTCTTTATGCTAGCTACTAAGAGCATTACTTCTTAGTTAGTGTGTAGGGGGTATAGTAGTATTATATGTTTTAGTATCTATCTTAGCTAGCTATATTTGCATTTTAAGCTACCTACTAGGACACCTACCTAGTAGAGCCAGTTTTTTAGTCCTATTATTCCTATTCTTAGGAGTATTACTATTATATTTTCTACCTTTATTAGGCCTTCTTAGAGCCCTTAAGTATTTACCCCCTATAGCGTTAACTATGCTACGGCTTAGGTTCCTTTTACTTAAGTTAGCCTCTATACCTTTAACTCCTATACGCCTCTCTAGTATTAGTCTAACTAGTATTATATTACGATAGATAGTTTCCTAGCACTCTTTTATACTCTACTTTAGCTCCTTTCTCTCCTTTACTATTATCTTTACTAACTTCTTATATGTTTCCCTTCCTCCTCTATATAGGCCTAGGCCCTAAAGCAGTACTATTTTTCTTCTACTTTCTTTACCTATTTCTCCAATATATCTTCCCTACTTTAGGGTTATTAGTTTGTTCTCCTATAGGGCACCCTAAGGTTCCTCTATAGTTTATTTAGGCGTGTCTTAATATACTTTATAACATTAGAGTTATATTTATTTTACGCCCTTTATATTACAGCGGCTTTAATATATAGTTATAGGGGGGAATATTAGCTTCCTTCTTAAGTAGTACTGTGGCCGTTCACTTATACCCGCCTATTATACTTTAAAGGTAGGCTATTTAGACCTTTTAGAGTGGTTTAAGGAGCGATTTAGGGGGGCCTTTTTTAGTTTCTCTAATAGCCTAAATACTGGACCTATACGTTATAGTTAGCTAGATAACTGCTATATATAGTAGGCGTAACCTTTAAAAGCATAGTCCCTATATAGAATTAACGATCCTAGATAATATAATATACTATACTTAGCCCTTATGGACCACTTACGCCGTATATACGCTCTACTAAAGCTTACTATTTACCTATACTTTTAATACCCTTAGGCCCTAAGCTAGTTAACCCCTAAAGCCTTAGATATAAATTAGATGCTAAAGATCTATAAATTAGTTACGTTTTCTTATAAAATAGATTAGCTAGTATTTCTCTAGTAAGAATTAAACTCTATATTGTCTTGCCTATTCTATATAGGTATTATAAGCTTTCTCTAGTGTTCTATAATTCTTTACGGCTATTAGCCAGTATATAATTAGGTTTATATTATTAATAAAGCCTATTCCCTAGGTCGCCCCTTCCTTAAAAGAGTTAAGTAAGTTACTTATAAAGAAGAGGAAGAGTATAGGCGAGAGGGGTAATCCTTATAGTATTCCTGTTATAACTATAATAGGGGGGCTCTAGTATCTACTAAAGACTAATAATATTTCTTTTTAGCCTATAAACCCTTAAATAAATTATATAATCTATTCTAGAAAGCCCTTTACCCTAAGAATATAGTAGTAGATTCTTTAATTAACGTCTAATACGGATCCTATCTAGGCCCACGCAGACTACTCCGTATATAAGGGAAAAGTAATATTGACGGGAAAAAACCCTTGCTATTGGGGGGGAAGGAAAAACCCTATAAGCCACCTCAGTAGGATAAAAAAACCCCAATTTACCATACCTGTACGTAGCAGCGGCCCTATAGGCCTATAGCTACGTCCTCCTCCTTAGATATTTTGAACTTCTTAGGAACCACTACTTCCTTCTCTAGCTTATTTAGAGCTAGGGTTTACTACGTCCTAGCTAGGCCTTACCGATTAATTGCTATATATAGTTGTGTCCCATATCTTAACTACCCCCTATATGCTATCTCTTATTGACCATTGCCATATACGCCTTACCTCCCCCCCCCCTAAGGCCTATCGAAGACGTAAGGGGGATTTATCCGTTCTACCATCCTAATACTAAAAGCTAAAAGCGGGATATGTGTACCTAGGTATCTTTTATACCTAGGCCCCAGTTACTAGGCCCTCTCTAGGGGCACCACTCCGTTAAGAGGAGACAAGGAAAACCATACGGGGTTGTATCCGGCTATCGCTTTAGTAGTATTACAGCAGTACGGCGAGTGACTATATGCTCCGCGGGCGATCGCCCTAGGGGTTAGGAGGGGCCGTATATTTACTCGTTCGTTCGTTTATTCGCGCTTATCTATTCGTTAATATGAGGTCGTCAATGCTTTCCATTGGGGTTTTTGGGGATGTTATCGAAAACTGCTCATCCATGTTGGATCGTATAGGTGCCCTAGATAGAACAGTGTAGTAGTCGTCGTATTATAGAGGGCCAACAGTAGTAGTTTTCAAGATCTCACCATCCGAAAATTTTTCACCACTACCCTTGACGCCCATAACCACCACCAGGTCCTGTCCGCACGCTATGCGACGTCTCTGCGTTGGCTCTGGATCTAAACTTCGAAGACTAGGTTCGTAGCCATCACCACGTACAGGTGCAGAGTCCGATTTCGACGGCCTGCCCTAAGAATATATAAAAGGCGCTTATAGGGTACGTTATTATATATACTACTAATATTTAAGCTAAGCATTAATACTACAAAGTCCCTTTATATCGCCTATGTAGATTTAATAGTGGTAGCAAGTAGTATAAGTGCTAATAGTATTAAGCGGTTCTTTCTTGCCCCTATTTAACTTTATAGTAATAAGGCGTATTCTTTAGCCGTATCTACTATATAGTCCGCTATTATCCTTTCTAAAATCTTACTAAGGGTGTTTTCTAAAATAATAGGGCGGTAGCTTCCTAAGATTAAGTAATCTACTTTACTTTTTTTTTTAGAATAACCGTCGTTATAGATCTTCTAAGTTATGGGTAATAGCCTATAATAAAGTATGCTCTAGCTATATTTATAAGCTAAGGTGCTATAAGTAATCTATAGGTTTTTAAGGCCTTATTTAAAATTCTCTCTAGTCCTAGTACTATATTATTTAAAAGGCGGCTAATAGTTTTAGCTATTTCCTCTATTATTATATTGCTGTTAACCTATAGGCGAGTTACTAGTATTTCGCCTATAATGTTACTAAGGTCTACTAGAGCTAGTTAGGGGAAGAACCTTTTTATAAGGATCTTTACTTTCTTATCGTTATTATTAGTAGCCTATACTTCCCCTACTCTTTATAAGGGTAGTAAGTATAGGTCTTCTACTAGGCGCCCTATCTTTTTCTTTACCTATTTTATAATAGCCTAAAGGCCCTTATTATAGGGGAGGCTTAGGTTAAAAGTATACTTATTTATAAACCATCTCTAATTATTTCTTACTTCTTTCTTTAGGGTATTCTTTAACTAGTTTCTTATGTCTTTATATTATCTTTTATCTTTAGGGTTATAGCTACTTATATATTTCCTTTTTACTTATTATTAATTGGTAATAAGAACTGCGTATTATGCGGACTATATATATCGCGTATAGGGGCCTAGTTTTAAGACCGGGAAGTGCTTTTCTAACCCATTTTTAATTACTGCCTAGATCCTTTTTAGTCTTTAGTTAATTTCCTTAGGAGTAGCTAATAAGCCTCGCTTATTTAGTATTAGGTAGATTTCTTCTAGGTCTTAAAGTTATTATTTAACTATATTAAGAAAACTATTTGTCTTAAGCTTCCTTATTGCATATCTTTTACTATTTAGTTACGCCTTAATATCTAGATCTAGCTATATTTAGATGGGGATATAGTTTAAGGTAAGTACTTATTCTTCTTTAGGGTTATACCTTTTAAGTCTTTAGTATAGGCCTTCGTCTATAAATATAAGGTTAATTATACTTCTAGCGGTGCCTTATTACTATATAATTGCTCCTAAGGGGGTAGCTAGCTTAAGGCCCCAGATATCTATAGCTCTTAGTAAGTATTCTACTTATTATTTAGCAGTAATATAGATACCCCTTTACTATAGGTAGTAGAGGTTTATATCTCCTAATAGGATAAACTCTATACCTTTAGTTTCTAGTAAGCTTATTACTAATATAATATTCTCTGTTTATAGGACCCCTTTAACCCTTAGGTTATATACATTAATAATTTATACCGGTCCCCTATATATCTAGATTATTATAACTATAATATTTAGGTTAACTATCTACTATAACTATAAAAATAGGCTAATAGCCTTACTAATTATAAAGTATATATATATAGCTGCTTTTGGTTTATATAGGAGCTGAAATCTTTAGGGGTAGTATATTAATTATATATAGGTATTATAATACGGCTCTTATATAGTAAGGATATAGTGTTTCTCTAGGTCTAGACTATCTAGTAGGGCCCTTACAAGGTGGTGGTTTGTATTGCCGTAGTTATACTATATAATAGATAGGTAGCGGACCCCCGGCAAAGGTCCTTTATCTCTTCTTTATTCCTTACTTCTTCTATTTCTACTTTCTCTAGGATATTTAGAACTTCTATCTCTTATATCTATACCCTAGTTGCTACTTATTTTATATAGAGCTTTCTATTCCTATATTTTATATTTCTACTAGCGCTTTTAAGTCTAAATCTATTATTAACTCCGGTTCTTCCCCTAATCTTATTAGTTAGCTATATGCCCTTTATAGGTTAGCTGCAAATATTATATTTGCCGCGTTAAGTCTAATTCTTAATTATCCTGGTTTTAAGCTTACTATAGCTGTTTATAAGGGTTTTCCTACCGGGCGTTCTCTCCCTTATATCCCCTATAACCCTTAAGTCCCTATTTAGTTTAGTAATATTACGCGGCGTTACTTCTAGCCCGTTAAGGCTTAGAATAGCTAGCCTAGCCCCCTAGTATTAAAGGTAGGAAACGCTAGAAAGGCACCTACGTCCCCCTAGCTTATTGCCTATTATTTCTATTTATATAACCTAGCGTATAGTTATTCCCGTAGCTATTAAGCCCTTACCTTCTATCTCCTATATTTAATGTAGTCTTCTCTCTCCTACGCCTTATATATACTTCAGTAGCAGTTTATATATTTTATTTAGTTTTAATTTAAGTAGTGTCTTATATTATAGGGGCCTGTATAGTAGCCGCAGCATACTTATACTGCGTATGTAGTTTAGGTATATCCCTATTATATATAGCAATAGTAGTAATCTAGGCGTAATCTGTAGTTATAGAGCCTTATATTATATATAAAGCTATTTATAATTATTCCTTTTTGGATAAGGAGTTTTTACATTCCTAGTGTATGTATACTAACAATAAGGGAGCTATACGTTCGTCTGGTGTCTCCGTAGCGAGTCTTTAGCGGCCCTTATATTCTCTTATTATTCTTATTATATACTTAATTTATATTTTCCTATTAAAGCTACTAGATTTAGGTAATCTTAAGACCTAGTATAAGGCGTTTTATTTATTTTACTATTTTATATATAGTTACTGTATTATCCGCCTAGCGTCCCTTTTTTACTCTAAGGCTTATAGGAACCGCTAAGACTTTAACTAAATAGTCTTCGCGAAGCACTTTTATACTAATACGTTCTCCTAGCCTATCCCCTACCCTTATAGCTTGCTCTTTTACCTATTAGTCCTTTAAGGTAACTCTAATATCTCCGCTCCTAAAGTATTAGACTATAATAGCGTTATAAACCTCTTTATAAACCTCCGTAAGAACTTCTATTTCTAATTATCCCCTAAGCCCCTCTACTTTTTCTATATTTAGTTATATTATAATTATATACCCAGTTATTATCTTAAGGGGGGTAGGTTCCCTATACTATAGAAGCGCAGCTATAGCGGCCTAGGTGCGGTTCGCCGGTAAGGAGGGGTTTTATTTATTTTTAATTTTGCTTAGCTATTAGAGGATTTAATTAAGGGTTTACTAGAGGGGCGCCTAAGGTTTACTAAACTAGCGGAGCTATTCTGCTAGCTATATTAGTTCGTTATAGCTAACAGTTGCTCCCCTATAATTGCGGATACTAAATACGTCCAATAGGCTTTATATTTTATTAGATGCCTTCTTAATAGAGGTATTTCCGCTTTATAGTGTGGTATTCGCCTATTCTTATTATAGAGGGCTATTACTAGGCGTAGTTCTAGCGGTCGCGCGCGAGTATAAACCACCGTTATTTAATATATGCCTCCTCTGCGATGTATATATCTTAGGGGGATTCTCTAGGTGTTTTTCGGGGTTCTTTTAGTTGGTTTTAGTCTTTTTAGGCTGGGTGTAGTAAGAGTTCCTAGGGTCTTTTCGAGTACTATTACTAAACTATATACTATATAACTGTAATAGCAGCTATATAGTATATATAAAAGCCTAAATCTAAAATATTAGAATTTATTATTAAGTGGTTATTAAGATATTAAGGTGCGATTTTTCTAATTTTTAGTAAGTTTTAAGGTGGCCGGCTCGCTTATATAGCCGACTTACTTATAGAGTACGTTATTATTTATAACGGCTTAAACTATTAAATAAATGTCTTAATAGGGACTTAAATAAATGCTTGTAAGATTAAGCGAACAAATGCTATATTATAAAGATATTAAGCTAAGGAGTAAGAGAAGGTGGTGAGGCCACGTCTATATATATATGCTAAGTCTTAAACGAACCCCTAACTAGGTGACGCGCTCTAGCGCCGTTATACCATTAATATTAAATAAGGAAAAACGCTACCTTATAAGAGACCCTACTTAATATTAAAAGAAAAACTTCTAGTTATAAGAAAGTATATCGATAAGCACCTTAATAAAGGGTTTATTCGTCCTAGTATATTACTAGCAGCTACCCCTATCCTTCTTACTAAGAAGCTAAAAGGAGGTATTTAATTCTACGTTAGCTATAGAGGACTTAACGCTATTATAATTAAAAACTAATATTTAGTACTGCTTATATGGGAGACCATTAAGCGGCTTAGCTAAGCTAAAATCTATACTAAGCTTAATATTATCGCCGCCTTTAACTATCTCTAAATATAGAAAGGTAATAAATAGAAAACTATATTTGCATTACGCTTCGGCTAATTTAAATATACTGTTATACCCTTTAATATATATAACGGCCTAAGCACCTTCTAAAGCTATATTAATAATACCTTATAGGACTACCTTAATAAATTCTACTCTGCGTACCTGGACGATATACTTATTTATAATAATAACCCTTCTGAGTATACTAAATACGTTTAAAAGGTGCTATAGCGCCTTAGGGATGTAGGACTTTATATTAATTTAAAGAAATATAAATTCTTAGTTATAGAAGTAAAATACCTTAAACTAATTGTTACTATTAAGGGTGTTTATATAGACCCTAAGAAGGTATATATAATTACTAAATAATAAGCCCCTAACTGCATTAAAGATATATAAGCCTTCCTTAGTTTCACTAACTTTTATTAGAAATTTATATACAACTTCTTAGGTGTAGTAGCACTACTTATAGTAATAATATAAACGAAGGGCCTTTTTATAAAAGGAAGAAAAACGTACCTACGCTTTACCTAGACGCCTAAATGCGAGAAGGCGTTCTAAGACCTTAAAAATATCTTTACTAAAGTACCTATCCTAGCTTATTTTATACTAGGATAATAACTTTATCTTAAAACTAACTCCTTAGACTACGTTAACGTAGGCATTCTCTCCTAAATAGGTAATAATGGTCTCCTTTACCTAGTCGCATTTTACCCGTCTAAGCTTATACTATAAGAGTATAACTATAAAATCTATAATAAAGAACTCCTTCTAATTATATATTATTTATTACTTAACGTCTAATTTGGATCCCTATTAGGCCCACGCGGACTACTCCTTATTTATATATAGGGAGAAAACTCTACTTAAGAGAAAACCCCGTAATCCATCTCCCCGCCTTTTAGGACTCGCCTACTTAGCGCCTATAAGGCGCCTGCGAGTCGCCTATAGTGCTCTACTACCTTACTTTTTAACCTCCTTAAAAACTATTGTTACCGTAATAAGCCTACGAACGCGCTAGTATTATAAACTTTATTCTACTACTATAGAGCTATTAGGGGGCGCCTATTACTTACCCCTTTACCTTTTATTACTATTTTCCTTATAACCTAGAACTAGTTTAGCACATTTTAGCTAATAAGCCACTAGGTAACCGCCTTAAGACCTTTTTATATTAAGAGTAGTATATTATAGTTCTCTATACTAGCTACTAAGAGTATTACTTCTTAGTTAGTGTGTAGGGGGTATAGTAGTATTACGTGTTTTAGTGTCTATTTTAGCTAGCTATATTTATATCTTAGGTTACCTACTAAAATACCCACTTAGTAGAGCTAGTCTTTTAGTCCTATTATTCCTATTCTTAGGAGTATTACTATTATATTTTCTGCCTTTATTAGGCCTTCTTAGAGCCCTTAAGTATTTACCCCCTATAGCGTTAACTATACTATAGCTTAGGTTCCTCTTACCTAAGTTAGCCTCTATACCTTTAACTCCTATACGCCTCTTTAGCGTTGGTCTAACTAGTATTATATTACGGTAAATAGTTTCCTAGCGCTCTTTTATGCTCTACTTTAGCTTCTTTCTCTCCTTTACTATTATCTTTACTAACCTTTTACGCGTTTCCCTTTTTCCTTTATATAGGCCTAGGCCCTAAAGCAGCACTATTTTTCTTCTGCTTTCTTTACCTATTTCTTTAATATATCTTCCCTACTTTAGGGTTATTGGTTTATTCTTCTATAGGGCACCCTAGGGTCCCTCTATAGTTTATTTAGGCGTCTTAATATACTTTATAATATTAAAGTTACGTTTATTTTACGCCCTTTATATTATAGTAGCTTTAATATATAGTTATAGGGGGGGAATATTAGCTTCCTTTTTAAGTAGTGCTATAAACCTTTACCGCACATGCAACCTTACCAAAAGGTAGCGCCACACTCTAAAACTTACGCATACCCATCTTACCATCAAAAACAATTGATTTTCCAACTTTCAAGACCTAATTCCTACCGCCTAGC
>Ga0307515_10010081_pt1 | contig 18169 bp, 23 predicted proteins | sample 17_EM_MG_FD_194513 | JGI IMG/M metagenome (GOLD analysis project Ga0307515, IMG submission 194513) | Populus trichocarpa ectomycorrhiza microbial communities from riparian zone in the Pacific Northwest, United States - 17_EM | ecosystem: Host-associated > Plants > Roots > Unclassified | place... | reverse complement strand
GAGCTGGAGAGTGATAGGAGTTGCCTTGGTACCAGGCCAGGAATCCTAGCGTCGACTTGCAAAGCATTCAACTTTTGGCTCTGCAACCCCAGGGTGAGTGGAAGAGGTGGCAGTGGACCGGGCAGGCCATCAGGTATGCCCCGGGAATGTACCTGGATCACGGCTAGGTTGGAGGCGCGTTCCGAAGGTGGCTGTACTTCATATATACAAATACTTGGAGCTACTGCTATTGACGATCTACTGGCCAGTGAGCAGGTCGTTTGGACGTTCTTCCTAAGAGTGGGAGTTCGTATAGGGCTGCTGGGAGCGACCGTGGAAGGCATCACTGATGGTGAGTGAGATAGGCCCCAGGCGCTGGATGGGCGAGCAGGGAGCAGCCGCGGCAACGGCCAGAAAAAGGTTCCCAAGGGTATACTCGTGTTAACGTTGTCGTCACGCCGGGACACGAAGGGAGTACTGGACGGCGGGGCTTGGCCCTATTGAGGCGAACCGTTTTAAATCCGGGCTCCTGGATATTCTTCCATACCGCTCCATATCTATTATGAAATGAGAACTAACGTTTGCAGATGGAGCCGGCACAACGACAGATGATGCCTACAGATGATGGAGGACTTATCCCGGCAATATACGGAGATTTCGTGGAGGTTTCAGCAACCAAGGCGGAGACACTCCCGCCGCATCTGTCAATTGACCATGTAATTGACTTGGAGCCCGGCTACAATTTGCCATATGGGCGGATTACAACTGAGGGGAGTTGAGTTGAACGGAGTGTTCAGTTGAGTTGAGTTGAGGCGAGCGGTATTCACGCAATTGTGTGGATAAAGATCACGTGCTCAAGAGGCCGGGCCATGCATTTGGATTTGGACTTAAAGATCCCATGCCATATGGACGGATCGATGAGTGGGTATTTTCTTATGATGGACAATATGTTGCTGGATGCATTATGGGACTGTGATGAAGAGTCAATGGAAGACGGAAATTATGGAGGTCAGTAACGATGACCTTTAGAAAGCTGACAGAGCTACAGGAGAAGTCACGGAATGCGGCCCATACGAGCGCATTTACGCACATAGAGGAAACGAATGGCCGAAGATGGATCGCGGCCAGAGAGGGATTGCGGCCGGAGATGGATGAAAAGAGATGGATCGCGGCCGGATATGGATCGCGACCGGATATGGATGGATGACAGGAGATGGATCTCAGGAGATGGATCACGGGAGACGGATGGCAATCAATCTCCTTTCCTTTATGAAGATATTGAGGTTATGCGAAGTTATACCCTTCTCGAGATCAGTTTGATTTCAAGCTACGAAGTTATAATCGAGCGCAGATGTGCAGACATACGATGTACTGGCGGCATGGCTCCACTGAGTACGATACCGAGCACTACTCAGAGCACTATTCAAAGATACCGAATTAAACAGCTACATGCCCGATTTACAATGCCGAGTCACACAGCTACAATGCCGATACCGCACATCGTGAAGCCGTATGAGATAAGTCGTCAGCGGTGCAACGATCCTTAAAGAGGGGGATGACAGTGCCGGAATCGCAACAACCCCTACCGCGAATTACCGCACCCGAAGCGCAGGAAAGAAGCTCCAGGAAACGCATTCACCAATAGAGGAGACTAGCAGCGGCAAGTGCACATGGAGAAGAATCAACAATTATACTCCGAGAACGGCGAAAAGTGCACGCAGGGAAGTGATGGCAAACACACCTACAGATGAATCAAGAAGCCGCATATCCAAGTTACAATCCCGAATGAGATCCCGACTCAGTCTCGGCGATCCCGACTCAGTCTCGACAATCTCGAGATACACAGCTGCTACTGGAAAATCAACTTCAGAATCAAGTCTAACTGATATGGCACCCAAGGAAGCCGCAATTGATTAGTCGTCGGCGGAGCTACGACGTACAAAAGGGGAATAACCGAACCGGAAACAAAAACAACCCCTACAGCAAGCAATCACCGTACCGGAAGTGCGGGGAGGAAGCACCTTGGAGCGCACGTACCGGCAGAGAATCGCAGCTGGAGATTAGTCAACAAGCGTACGTGGAGAAGAGTCAACCTAAGCACCTGGAGATGAAACGACAAGCAAACTCAGAAAACGACGATGTGGATACCAAGACAAGTGACAGCAAGCACACCTGGAGAAGGAGCGGAAAGCATACCCGGAGGAAAGCCGGCGAGCGCTTTTGTTTGTTTGTAATCATTTTGCATTCACCCCGAAGGGGTGCCCAGCTAAGTTACCATAAGCCGGCCGACCACTGGTGATCATGGCATTTTAACCCCCATCCCCGGAACTTCCTCGCTCTTCAACTGGGAGGGCACAAGGCCGTTGAAACTCCCAATCTCTCTCCTAGGCAAAGTCGTCCCTCCCACTTCCCGCTACTCCTGAAAGAGCCCACCCCCCCAAAAAAAAAAAACAAAAAAAAAAAAAAAACACACTAAAAAAGCAAACTAAAACAAAAGAGAATCATAAGTTACATTTTTGCCCTGCAGGATCTTCAAACCATATAGGCACGATCTAAACTGCATTTCTTTCGACTCTCCTCCATTCTTAAGCCCTGCTCGACTAACCCTTACGGGGTCGCCAACTTTCATATCTTCCACCACGGTAGTCATAAACCTCAGTGACTCTGTGATCATCATTATACCTAGTAACGACGCGACTACGTCGCGGTCGCTCATCTTCATTCTCCTTTCCCGAGACTTCAGACTCCCCCCTATATTTTTGTCCTCCCCTCCCTCTAGGTCGGCTTCCGCCCCTATCGTTTCCCTCCTCCCTCCACGTTATCGTATTTCTGAGTTCCGTCACTCGGTCTCGTGACCCTCTGGACCTCGCTCTACCATTTCTTTTTCTGGGATTCCGCGCATTCTGTCGGCTTCCTCCCTAATCTTTTTCTCCCCTACCATCCACCCTCCTGACTACCGTCGCCGAAGCTCCAGCATGTCGAGAATGCATTAAGCTTGGTGGTGGGGATGTTAATCTCAGTGCTTTACCTGGTCGCCCTGGTTCCGCATCCAATTCGTCAATATTCATAGGCGTCGCGTTGTCGTTTTCGACCTGCTTCGCCCAATTTTGAGTTGAAACTTCTCGCGCCAATGGCGTTCCTACTCGCTTCGGTAGTGCTGGCAGTACTGGCCGTGGCCTGATCGTAAGATCTTTTGTTGCTGTGTGTGGTGTCGCTGGTGGCTGCAATTCCGGGTCTGGCGCATTCCCCCTAACTTCACCCATCTTTTTATTTTCCTCCACAAGACTCCCTACAGTTGTTTTGGGCGTCGATACTTCCGTTTTCAGGTTGTCGATTTTCGTGTAGAGTTTTGCGAAATGCCCTTCCATAACTGAGATAAAGGCCTTGGGAACCAATTCCTCAACTATTTCTATTGGCATATCTTCCTGTTGACGCTTGTCGGTAAAAACCTTCTCAGGCGCAGATGGTTGTTGTTGTTGTGGGGTTTTGGAGCCCCCCGAATTCTTCTTCTTGGGTGCTGGAACCTTGCCATTCCCCTTTTTCTTTGATCGTGGCTCAGCATCCAGAAAGGGAGCGAGCATCGTGGATGCGACCGTATCTTCGTCGCTATCTCGGTAATTGTCGTAGTCGGAATGAGTGGACGAGTCTGATCCCGATTCCCACAAATTATCCTCGTTCATCATCTCCTGCAATAAACTAAAGCGGGAGGGAGTCGTAATAGGAGTAGACGGACCAGCAGCGGGTGCTGAAGTCCTCGCAGGGCGCCCACCGCTAGGCATCGTGATGCTAAAGAGGAATTACGGGGCGGCTTATGGTTGGCCAGCGACTCACGGCTTGGCAAAAGCTAGCGGTGAGGTGGTGTGTCGAGGTGTCGGTTAAGCCGGCGAGCGCAACCAGCAATTGGAGATTATAAGTGCACCGAGCACAGGGCGGATGTCAAGTGTACCTACAAGTGCACCGACTTGGAGGATGATCAGTGCGACTGCAAGAGCACTGGAGAGATGACGAGAAAATCAAGCGAGTTTGAACTATGCAGAACGAGTGCAATTATGTCTCCCGAAGCAGTTCCGAACGAGACCGAAAATGATCTCCGAACGTACCAAATAGTCTACCGAACGGCAACGCGAGAGACAGTCACCGAATGGCATCGTGAGACAGTTGAGACAACTACCGAGAGATGATGACTGAGCATAGCGACCAAGATCATGGCCGAATGACTCCAAATTGGGATTGAATAAGAGGATTATCGGGAGCCCTCTACCGAAGGCACCGACTGGGAAGTTTACCAAACGTCTTACCGAAATGAATGCCGAATGACTATACTGGAGGCCTATAAGCCTGCTTGGCCGATGCTGAAGGAGGATGAATATAACTACTGACGGGCACCGTGTGAGAGCCACCGGCTGCAAGGGATGATCTCAGATACATCAAGACTGGCCGACAGAGCTATGCACGAGGGTCGGGAGAGCGCAAACGCGCTTGCATATATATGTGGTATGACTGTCTATTTCATGAGAAGCTTACGAGATAGATACAAGGTCACATATGATTGACCATCACCGACGGCTATGATACCGAGAGCAGAAGCTACAATCCATGCCGAGAAGTCAGGCCCGCTTCATCCGTGCAGACTGAGCACGAATATGACTACCGAATGCAGAAGCTGCCAAAGCAGCAACAATGATCACTGATGGGCTGGGCCTGCGGAGTTGTTCACGAGGAATTGGGAGGGCTCGAGTGCTAGCGCACATGGAACTATAGTGAGTATGACCGGTTACTGGAATGCTTAGAAATTAGATATACGGATGCAATCGCCGATGGCGATGGCGATGGCGATGATGAGCAGCGAGCGGAAGCCACCATCGATGCTGAAGAGTCAAGACGAGACTCATACTATGATTGCGGATTGCGCATTTCACCGAGATTACTGTGTCTAATTCCGACGATGACCTACACTTGCCAAAACCTACGAGTGCGAGATTGGATGGTCGGATGCCGGACATTCCGGAAGTGGAGATATGGAGGACGGTGTCACTTTGGATGTTCCTTCCTTCTCTTCTCTTCTCTTCTCTTTACTTCTTTACTTCTTTACTTCTTTACTTCTTTCGATCTCGGCCCAGTACAAATGGCGTCGGCACGGGTTTTTACCACCTCCGGAGATAAGTCAAATGGAGGTGAAGTTTCCCCGTGCGCCGGATCCGCCGAAAGGTTGCCCTCAGCGGTACTGATCGGTTGTGGGACTTATGGATTCGTATGCTTGCGTACGTTGAACGGTTGTTTGATTATTTTCTTTCCTTTTCTACTCTTGTACTGGTTTATGCAGCCCAGGGGGTCTGCACCTAAAGAGGGGGATAATGTAACGGCACGGCTGCACGTGACGTGTCCAGAGCCGGGTAATACCCGCTTTATATGTCTGCTCGCCACGAGCCTTAGATCTCTAGCGATAATCTTACCTTAACTTACCTTGATCCTACTCTACAATATTGACATCCACGTTTGCAACCGTATCTACTGATATACCTTCATACGAGGACATACACGGGCGTATGCATTTACACCAACCAAGAGACAAGCGAAGTCGAAGACCTCCGAAATCCAGAGACGAAGGCTGCCGAAAGACGCATCGGTTAACAAAGAGCTATGCCGAAGGGTATCGGCCAAAAGCCCACCGGGATAAGTCTACATACCCACCATGGCAATCAACAACCGGTTTGAGTCGAAGTCGTCGGCGGAGCAAAGAACTTCAAAAAGGGAGATTGCCGTGTCTACACGATCAAGTCCTACCGACAAGCTAAAGGCCCGCCGGGATGCAGTTTACTGAGACACGCACCGAGAAGTGGACAGAGAAGTCAACTGAGAAGTCGACCGGCAAGTCTACCAAGTTGACGACGATTCTACTGAGGCCGTGTATCAAGAGCGCAACCATGAGCTTGACCGGATGGTCACGGAAGCGGACTTCGGGAGACAATAACCGAATAAATGTCAACTACCAATCACTGATGCCTGCAAGATATATTCTACAGAGCATGCGGAAGCACTGCACGAAGGCTCAAGAGAGTGCAGGCGCGCTTGAACTTGGTAAGTATAACCATCGTAAATAAGCTTACGTATTAGATATCGACGAATAAGACGCGATTGTCGTACACGACCATACGCTACTACCGATTGCCCCCAGCGGAAGCTCCCATCGATGCCAAGTCATGAGCGGACGCTCTCTAACACCCTGACGATTCCGACCATGACCTACGAGGAGATACGAGCCATGGGAATGATGGTTGTTGGAGCATGGGTTAGGAAGTCAATTTGTGGAGACGGGAACACTTTGGATATTTTCATGTTGCTCTTTTCTATTCTCTTGTTTGGATCTTGGCCCGGTACAAATGGCGTCGGCACGGGTTTTTACCTCCTCCGAATCACAGCCAAGTGGAGGTGGAGTTTCCGCGTGCGCCGGATCCGCAGAAAGGTCGGCATTAAGTTGTAGCAATCAGTAGCGGGACTTATGATTTCGTACGAGTCCATACGCGGCATGAAAGTATTATGTTTTCATTCCTTTCCTTTTCTCTTGTATGGATTATGCAGCTCAGGAGGTCTGCGCCTAAAGAGAGAGATAGTGTAACGGTGGCATGTGATCCAGGTCCGGGTAACAGCCATTCTATATAGTCGGCTCGCCACGAGACTTTGATCTCAACCAATAATCTGACCTACACATATATATCTACTATCACTCGAGTCCACGTTTGTAACTGTATACCTATATTACCATACATATGCATATCAGGACGAACGCTGGCGTACGTGACCTTACACCCAACTTACGATGGTACGAAAACCCTGGAGGCAGTAACCTCCTTGCAATCCTCGCTCCACCACCACCAATGATTCCTCTAGTCCGGCAATGGACCTGTCTGCACTGGAACCGTCCAGTCAAGTCCAGGCGCAGTCCAAGCAATTTTCGCACTTGGATCGGACCAATCCCCAATCTTTCACGACCTGGAATGAACTCGCCTGGACTGCTTTGGACTAGTCCAGTACAGTGTCGAGGTTTAGGGTATTTTTTCAATGTATCGGTCTTTTAATGCGGGAAATATATCTCGATGGCACCGAATATACAGACAGAACCGTTACAATTTCACTGAGAGTGGGCATCCAGAGGTGTGCAGCGCTAAATGTGAGGATGAGTCATGTTTTCAGTGGTACTTGACTGAGAAACAATGTCAAAATTGCAAGCGTGTATGGACTGGTCCAGACCAAGCCCGTCCAGACCCAGAATGCCAGTCTTGGGTTCGGTCCAGTCCGACCTAACGGTTGGACCAGACCGTACTGGGCGCCACGCAAGTACGGGTCAGTCTGGACTGGTGCAATCATCGACCGGCACTTCGCACCGTTTGCACAGCAGTTAGACTTGACAGACGAGTTTGGAATTCCATTGACAAAAGGTTGGGCCGCCGCGGCACTGCTTCAGTTTCGCGACAAAGCAGCTGAGTGGGCCAACCACTGGTTCCTGGAGTACGCATGTACAGGCTTAGCTTGGGGAGACTTCTCAGCCTCAGTCAAAGAGGGCTCTATCCCTCCGGATGCAGTGATCTGGATGGAATGGAATTCGGACTCACTACGAATCAAAATTGGGAAGCATGTCTCCACTTGCGATGAATGTTTCCGAGTGCTTCGACACTAGTTGGAACCCCCTGCGCCAGTCCCTGATAAATGCCTTCGGGACTCATACCAGCTCAAACTTTAACGCAACCCAGAAATGTCCAAGACTTTGATTGAGAAGTTGGCAAGTCAGCCTACAGCGTCGCTCAACAACGTTTTGGAACATGTCTCTCAAGTCGATACCATGCTTAACTCCAAGAAGCAACCGACGCAGGTGACATTTGGGACAATAGATGACAAACAGAGAGAAGGTGGCGGAGGAAGCAACGACCAGTGCTGTTACACCTGTGGTGATGTGGAACACCCTGCCCACACATGCCCAACCAAGGAGAAGGTTATGGCCGCATGGCCAGGGAAGACAGCGGCCACGAAAAATGGCACAGAGAAGAAAGAGAAATACAAGGAGGAGACGTGCAGAGGTTCCCATGGGGGTCGCAAGAAAGGCTGCAACGGAAGCAGAGTGGAAGAAAACAACAGAGCCTCCACTTAGCCCAGACCGCGGGTTGAGAAAATGACAATGCGAAGGTGCCTAGGTTGAAGGAATTGTCCAACAATGCAAGCGATGATGATTATGATTCGAATGATTCGGGCTTGGGAAATGACGACGTGAGCGATTAGCTGCAAATCAACTCCCCAAAACTAAAACTACTCCTGAGTCTACAATGAAAAGGTTTACCTGTTATCATCATCTCCGAGTCAGTGATAATGATACCATAGATTTTCTCCGGTTTGATCCAAAGCTTCAATTCAAACAGAATAATGACAGATATGGTAATTTAGCAGGCAAAACAGCCAAAGACAATGGGTCGTCGGAGGATTATATAAAAAGAGAGACTAGGGGAATGTTAAAAATGAATTTTGCAGTGTTGGGAGAGAGAGACAGTGGCTGAATGATCGTGGAGACAGTGAATGACAAGTTAGAAGACGGCATTGAGAGAAGGCAACAGGCGCACTTGAAACTCAAACCAGGGGATGACGGCTAGGCATATACGTGATGGTTCACAGCATACGATGTTCAAGGATTCGCCATTATCCACAGGAAACGCTGGGTCTGGGATAACAATAGAACATATCATATCAATCACCGAACAAATCTGATGTCGATAACACCAGGCGATAGTTCATGGCACGACAGGGAAAAATCAGCGCGAATGGATTCCCTTCGTGGCCTTATGCCAGATAGCGAACCAGTCGACAACACCATCTAAGACAAAGCTCTGTCTATGGGCATTGAAATTATTGGCAAGAAACAGCTCCGTGGCATGGATCATCAAGTTTTGAACAGGATAGTGATGGTTTCAGGGCGGTACTACAAGCCTGAGTCGGCGCAGCCACTTGATAAATTTCAATGCATGCTTCGCGACTTTGAGAATTGTGGTTCATTTGCAGAATCGACATACGACACCATGAGGAGTAAACTGCCATTTACAATTGCCATTTCACCTGACAATATCAACAAAGCCCCATACTGACCTCCATACCGCTTATCTTCCAAAGAGGATGCAGAGTTACAACGCCAATCAGACAAGGCTATACACAATTGTTGGATAAGGCCGAGCAGCAGCTAGTATTGCTCACCTGTTTTATTCGTACGTGAAATATATAGAGAATTGAGCATGTGCATTGATTATCGGGCATTTAACGGCATCACCAGGCAGGATTGATACCCATTACCTCAAATTGACGAACTTGTCCGACCGCTGGGTTGTGCGAACTTCTTCCTAAGAATAGATTTAGCCCCAGGATATCATCAAATTCGAATCTGCGCCAGCGATTGTCCTAAAACTGCTTTGTTAACCAAGTATGGCCTGTACTGGTGTATGGTGCTGCCTGTTGAATTGGCCAACGCACCGATTCAATTCATGCGAGTTATGAACCGACTGCCAGTATCTGTTTCCAGGCAACGTAATTTCATTGCGGTTTAACTTTATGATGGAGCATCTGGATCATGCGTGGGTTTTGCTCGGACTTTTACCCAGAAAGTGGCATTGAAACTGAAAAAATCAAAATGCAAATTATTATGTGATGAGTTGTAAGGGCACGTATGCCTGCGTTCGGCCTCATAGGTATACGTATGGTAATTATAGGAATACGGTTGCAAACGTGGATGCGAGTGATAGTATGTAGATGTATAGGTAAGATTATCGCTAGAGATCTAAGGCTCTTGGCGAGCCGACTATATAGAATGGCCGTTACCCGGCCCGGGTCACGTGCCGCCGTGACATTATCCCTCTCTTTAGGCGCAAACCTCCTGGGCTGCATAAACCGTATAAGAGAAAAGGAAAGGAAAGGAAAGCATTAAACAATCATGCCGCGTACGTACTCGTACAAACTCAAAAGTCCCGCTACCAATCAGTACCGCTCAGGGTGACTTTTCGGCGGACCCGGCGCAGGGGGAAACTCCACCTCCCATTGACTGAGATCCGGAGGAGGTAAAACCCGTGCCGACACCATTTATACCAGGCCGAGGTCCAATGAAGTATTAGAGTATGGAGAAGAGAAGAGAAGAGAAGAGAAGAAACAGAAGAAACGCCCAATTGATAACTTTCCTCCGCTCCCGAGATTCGGACCTCAATTCTTCCATGTCTCACTCCCGAATTCCGACAGCATCCCACCTGCCATCCAGTACCGCACTCGTAGCTCGTGTATCTCGGAGTAGGTCATTGTCGGAATTCGTCAGGGTGGTAGAGCTTCCGTTCATGACTTGGCATCGATGGGAGCTTCCGCTGCAGGCATCGGTCGTAGCCGTCGGTAATCATCAATGGTATCCGTCAATCATGTAGTCTCGTCTCATTCGTTGACATCTAGCAAGTGAGCTTCTCTAAAGATGGTTATAGTTACCAAGTTCCAGTGCGCTAGCGCTGTCTGAGCTCTGTGCAGTGCTTCGGCATGTTCTGGAGAATCTATCTTGCAGCCGGTAGTCATCGGTAAGTGGCACTGACTTGGCAATCGTCTTTGGAAGTCCGCTTCGGTGACCATCTGGTCGACTTCATGGTTGCCCTCTCGGCGGGCGGCTTCAGTAGGAACTTGGTCGACTTGGTAGACTTGCCTCTCGGCATACTTTTGACTTGTCGGTAGGACTTCTTGGTAGACTTGCTGGTGTGTGTGTCGGCGGACTGCCTCCAGGTGGGCTTTTGACTTGTCGGTAGGTCGTGACTGGTCTGACACGGCTATCTCCATCTTTTTTTAAAAATTCGTTGCTCCGTCGACGACTTCTTCATATCGATTGTTGATTGCCATTGCGGCTCGGTAGCAGTGTAACTTGCATCTCCAAATTGATATTGGGATTGATTGGTCATTCGATACGTAATTTGGTTCGGCATTCGCTTCATCTGCCGACTATCTTCTTTCGGTCGTCCTTCTGCGTCGCTCTGCTGTCCAGTGACTACTCTGACTTGCTCTGTCCGTTGACTTACTGTCGCATGAGGCGTCCAAATGTGCTCAATCTCGACAACATTGCAACGGCTATGCCTCGTCGTGACAGGTTCTGCCTGTTGACTTACTGTCGTATGAGGCGTCCCAATGCACTCAATCTCGACGTCATTTGCAACGGCGCCTTGTCTTGACTTTGGGCAACGATGTGAGCTTTCGCTCCTGGCATCGTCATAGCCGTCAGTTTTCATATGTGACTCTCGCTGGTGGCCATTTGAGGGTGGTAGGATGCGCCAATTGCATCAGGCGTGGGCGGTATGTCATTGATCCATATCTAACACGTAAGCTTCACAGTAGGTGGTCATATTCACCGCGATAGGAGCGCGCTTCTACTCTCGGAATGCCGCTTTGCATATGCGGATTCCGGCATCTCTTGATTCGGCATTTGGTAGGGTCTCCCGGAAAGTCATTCCGATGATAGCTTCAGTGCGTTCTTGGTCGACTTCTCTTGGCCATCTCAGTAGACAGCTTCGGTAGAATATCCGTTTGTTTCTCAGTAGTCATTTGGTAGGCCTCTGGTAATGTGGTTTGGCATTCAGTTCGGTATGCCATTCAGCGATAGTTTTTGATCCTTCGGTACGCCATTCGGTAACCGTCTCGGTCAGTGGCTTGGTACGGTAACGTTCCCGGTAATCCTCTCATTCGATCTCCATGTGAAGTCCTTCGGCAGTGATGTCCTTCGGCAGTGATATCCCTCGCTGTGAGATCTCGGTGATCATCTCTTGGTAGTTATCTTGACTGTCTCTCGTGATGCCATTCGGTAGGCTATTCAGTACGCACGGTAGTAATATTCAATTTCTTTCGGGACCAATTCGGTAGCCATATCACAGTCGTTCGGTATCGCGTTCGGAACTGCTTCGGTTGCCATATTGCAGTCGTTCGGTATCTCATTCGGAACTGCTTCGGTATACGTATTTGCCCTCGTTCGGTATGGATCAGGCTCGTTTGACTGGTCATCTCTCTGGTGCATTTACAGATCTACTGGACGTGCATCGTATGCTAGGTGAACTTATCGTCTTTGATCGCGGGGTGCGCTCGCTGGCTCTCCTCAGGGGTGCTTGTTGATTCATCTGTAGGTGTGCTTGCCATCACTTGACTCGGTTGACTTATCGTCGTTCTCTGAGTCCACTAGTCGATTCATGTCCAGGTGCACTTGCCGCTGCTAGCATTCTCAATTGGTGACTGGATCATACGGTGCATCGTTCCTGCACTTCCGGGACGGTAATTGTTTGCGGTAGGGGTTGCGATTCTGGTACGTTCATCCCCCTCTTTGAAAGTCGTTGCTCCGCCGGCGACTAATCTCATATGGCTTCGTGGGGAACGCTGATTGGAAGGGCTTGATTCGGGGTTGATTCCGAGGTCGATTTGTAGTCGTCAATTGTCATCATATGTGTGTAGCTCGGGATCGCCGAGTCCGAGTGGGGATCCTATTGGGGTGTATTCCCGGTATTGTAACTTTGAAACAGATATGGCATTGTAATAGGTATTGTAATCCGCATTGTAATCTCTGCCGTACGGTACTTGATTTGGTCTCTTGAATAGTAGTCGGGATTGTACTCGGTACGGCAACGCAGCCAGTACATATATCTGCGTCACGGCACTCAATTGCTAGTCTCGTAGATTGTCATCGAAAGTAAGTATTTTAGATAGGGTAGAAATCCACATAACTTCGTGTATGTCGCCATAGTCAAAGATTGATTGTCATCCGTCTCTGAGCATTAATGCCTCACAGGGATGTGCATATCAGCTGCTTGTAACTCCAATTCTCATTGTCTCAATAATAGCTGGTGCAGGGACGTCGTGCCCGGGCTTCCAATTGCTTCATAAGTCTTCGGAGTTCCAAAGTGTGCTGTTCACTCTCAATTGTCATTCATCTGTCGGGAATATCTCCGAAATGCTCGATCTATGTTAGCCAAAGAATCATGAAAGGATGGAAGCGGTGGAAGGGAATATCCAGGAGGCCTTGTCATTAACGGTTCGCCCACAAAGGAGCCAAGCCCCGCCGTTCAGTCACTCCCTTCGGGTCTCGGCGAGCCGGCAGCAGTCATTCAAGCGTCTCCTCGGAGCAGCTCGTCTGCCGCAACTACGGCCGCTGCTCTCTGCTCGTCGCGTTCAGCGCTTGGGTCTGTATTACCTGGTGAATCCAAGGTGATGTCTTCCAAAGTCGCTCCCAGCAGCCCTATGCATTCCCCAGTCTGTCGGGCAAATGCTACGACGACTTCAATGCTAGTTGGAAGATCGTCAAATGCAGTTGCTCCAAGTGTCCGTATACCCGGACCGCGCCCCAGAAGCTGGTCATTGACATTATGGTTATCATTTTCAGCTTGTGAGACCTTCGATGCCACTGCCGTAGTCATCGGTGTCATTCCTCCGCTCCACTCGCACTCGGTGATTGCAGGGAGTCAATCGAGCCCAGTCGATGTCAGGATTTTGTTTGTGGAACCATGGTAAGCCACGTACTAAATCGTATGCACACATTGGCATGACTAGCACGTCTGATTTGTCTACCTGTGCGAGATAGTCCAAGTACTGGACTGTGATCCGCGTCTTCCGGTGTCCTTTGCATCTTGCATCATTCCTCCGTTCAATGCCAAGGGTGGTGATGTGTGCCGCCTAATGTGATTTTCCGAGTCGCCTTGAGAAGCCTTGGTGTCTTTATATAAAGATGCTGGTTGCGCCGCAGTCGATAAGAACCAGTAAGCGTTGCATCTCGCCATTTCAGTCTGGTATTTGTACTTCGTGAACTATGTTTGCCAAATAGATATTGACTCAACATTTTCGTCCAGAGTCGTCATTAGTGTCTGCGCCGCCAATAGTTTTAACTTGCTGAGTGTCTAATGGTCGTTGGCGCTTGATTTGTCGATTGCTGCCTTGTCGTTAATGCAATTGCAGTCGAAGATCATTCATATGGTAGGTGAACTTCGATTGTCCATAAAACTTGTGCTGAGGTCATCCTAGTCATTGTAGTCATTGTAGTCGTCGTAGGGAGTTTGCGGAATTGTATCTTGACCGAAAATGCACTTCACGCTGCGCAGTGTATCGCCGCTATCAGTTCGCTTCAATCGAGGTAAAGCTTCTCATCCTCAATGTCCTTAATCGTAGGGTGTCATCTCTGTCAGTGCACTTCGCTTGTGCAGATGTTCATGGCGGTAAGAGTGCTTCAATCGTAGACGGATCTTCCTCCGTAGGTATGAGTAGCCGTGGGTTGGCCGTAGAATGCTTCGGCATGTGGGCTTCTTCGAGGTTGCTCGAGCCGTAGGTGTACACGCAAACTGAGATAGGTGCACTTGGCTCAATTGGAAGAAATGTAGTCGTAAATGTGCTGCATCAGCAAAAAATATTTCCGTCTGGGCGGAATGGCTCCGTCAGAGTGGACGCGCTCCGTCAGAGCCGTCAGAGACACCCCGGTGGCGGATTAGTCCGCGCCCGGCCTCAATACCACGTGTCGCGTTGCATATCGCCCTCCGATGCCTGTTTCATCGTTTCTTCCTGCTCTGTGGGACTCCGATTTTAAACGAACGCACTGGCGTTGTGGCCAACTGTGACCATACGTCGGAATGGGTTCATTGGGTACGCGCTTGCATCGGGATTGCAATGCGATGGGTGACGCTGCGAAAATCTCTCCTCGCGTTCCTTCTACCTGCGCGCAAAATGCAATACTCTCTTTACTAATTATATGGGATTGCAAGGCGATGGGTGATGCTGCGAAAATCTCTCCTCGCGTTCCTTCTACCTGCGCACAACATGCAATTCTCTCTTTCCTCATTATACACATCATTCCAAGTCGCCAGATCTATGTGGCTATTGACAATCCATTGCTCGTTCCGTCCGTCTCCTGTCTTGGTACTAGTAGCTATGTCTGGAATTACGTGCACGCAGCCGACGATGTTTCCCACGCTGAAAACTTGCAAAGCAACGGCTGCCTGTGCTTTTCTCACGTGTACAAATTTCGAGACGGGATCCAAGTTACCCGAGTTTTCCGGTATTGTGGTGAGCGCCGTGGCTAACCAGTACTCAATGAAAGCTCCATCCTCGTTTTGGAGTGTGATTTTGAATAGTTGTTGCAGTTGCCACGGGAGACGCCCATTCAGTGCGCCCTAACACCTCCCCGGGCGTTGCTTTACCGACACCCAGTCGTTCCGTCGATCCCCTCCGCGCCAGCTCTGGCTTCCTGTGCATCGACACATCTGAGATAAGCGTTCACCATCTAAACCCCCAACTTGAACCTTGATACCATGGTAAATACAGAGCTCCATTGCATGCAGTTGTTCATCCGATTTATACGTCTTGTTACGACTCTTATGCTTTATAAACTCCCGCGTGCCGCTGTATATTGCCGCGTGGTGCATTGCGTCTTGCGGATTGTCGACTAATGCTCTGAAGTCTTTGATCATAGCGTCAGGATGCTTTCCATCATGGCGGTTTTGGGGTCCCATGAATTCAGGCTTCGCATATGACTGGGGGCTCTGGGGGGCAGCCAGATCAGCACCGGGAGGGAGGACTTTGCAGGCGGCAGCGCTATTCTCCCGACGCTGAGCGAGGGCTTGGAGATTGAGCTCTCTGATTTCGAAGCAGAGGATGCGACGCTGAAAGGTGATTACTTGTGGCAGATAGTTGAGATTGTGATTGGAGGCGTTCCAACCGTGCTTGATGTTCGTTCTATGTGCTTGTTCATGTCTCTCGGCAGAATACTGATGCAAGGCTCCGTATCGACAAACCTGTTCGGCCCAATGAGACAGCAAGTGGATCTTCGGAATGTTGAAGTCGGCATCTAACTCCTTGGAAATATCTATCTAGTGGCTAATATGATCCCACCACGTGTTCATTTCGCGCCGCTTCTTGGACGGCGTCCAAGTTTCAGCATTTGTTTCCTTGTCTACCTTTCGCTTCTTCACGAGTTCCGTTCTCAGGGCAATGGCTTTGGCCTTCGCCTTTTTGCCGGCTCGCCCGAGTAAGAACACATCTTTGAAGGTGTGAAAACGATGCAAGGTGTCCTCCATGTAGCTCAATGTTGCATCATCGTGAGATTGATATCGAGCATATATATAGAATTCTAACAATGCCCGTGTGCACTCGATTGCGCGATTGAATATGGGACGCTGAGCGGGGTTTCCACCTCGTAGAGACTGGGTCACAACTCCAAGCAGGTACCAGCTCATTTCCTTCATCTCCTTCCCATTCCATTGAGAAACTTCCTCATCTGACTTATTTTTTGGTGTGAGGTCGTGGTAAGCAGGCACGGATAACCAGATTGCATTATACTTGTCGAGCCATTCGTGCGTCTTCATGAAGTGGGAAATCCACTTCAGGAGGTGGTCAAGCATGCCGATCTGCATTGAATGGAGGAGGTCATGCTTCGGGAGATCGCTCACAATACAGGGAATATGTCGAAACACGTTGAATCCTCGGTGAACATGGCGCGACAAGTGTTCGGCATCGGCTGCCTTGGTGTTGGCATCGCTGAGCGTTCTATATAGGTTTTGATCCCGCCTGGGGTGTTCCTTGTCAGGATGCACATAATCTCCAAGTTCGTTCTTTGGACACTCGCACCAAAAACAGACATGCCGCTCGAGATGATGTAGGTCGCTAAACCCTGGACAATCTGCAAGCCATGCTGCTAAAACCGGTTTGCAACGCCGGAAGTTGCCATCTGCACAGAGAACGTTGTAATACCCGCTCCCAGCGCTGGGATTTCGTTTAAAGGTGAGTGGCTGGAGTAGCCGCCGGAGTACTTCGTTCAGCACATCTCGGTTTGTTTGCCACTGCTCATCCAGCCGCTTCTGAGGAATATTGCTGTTCTTAATTGGAATCGGCAGGAGAGCGACCATTATCACGCTGTGCGTTGAGCGTGTCTGGCGGATCTTCGAAGATAGATTCGCAATTGTCATATATACAGGCCTCTCTTTCTTGTCGCCAGCAAAATTTGAGAGATGCGTTCCGTCGGACATCAAGATCAAGGGAACCAGTGTATCCCTCACTCTGAGTGTTGACTAAACATCGATTAGCACGTTATTATCCTCGAGTATCTCTCCTTACCTGTGTCTCCCACAACCAGTCTGCGTTGTGCATTTCGGTATAGGGGCGTTTTGGGGGCGTATCGCTGTTAAAGCACCGCTGAGGGGCGAAAATAAGATGCTCGGCGTAGGCTGGCTGCCGCAACAACCATCTCATGCTTTTGATGATGACTCGACTCCAGTATTTGATAGGGCGTTGGTGATTGTCATTCCATCTCACATCCTCGAGAGTGGGTAGTTCCCACTCCCCGAGAGCCTGATCATCTGGCATGCTAGCCACGAGCTTCTGGACGCCATCCCCGTTTTTGAAGCTTGGGAAACGCAGAGCGGTGTTTTCTTCCTTCAGCACGTTGTCATAGTATGTCTTCATGCCCTTCTTCTTGATCCCACACTGGATATATTTGTACTCTTCACGCGTCGCAAACGGATAGTAGGGATTGTTTCGTAGGTTCGTCTCAAGGCAGCCCTGAGCGTCGCGTTCCCATGGCTCAGCAATGTAATCGATCAGTGGAGCGCCAGCGCTGGGGTATATTTCCGTCCGTGGCAGAGGTGGGGGTGGTTGAGACTCCAGGTCTGCGATGTTTTCAACGTATTCGAGGTAGGGAAACGCGGCCAAGTCTTCGACCGAATCTTTGTTAGCGTTGAATTCACGACGCTGACCGGGTTCAACGGGTCGGGGCGCGCTGTGAACAGTCAGATTCATCTGAAGGTGCTTAGGATGGTGTGATTTGATATGTTTAAGTCGCCAGCTGTCTGCGGTGAACTTCTTTCAGCATGAAAATTTGGGGCAACGGAAAGGGGTCTTCTCTGGCATTGTCGACGACACGCGAGGAGTGGAGTATTCACTGTAGAAAGGGACGAAAGTCGGTGCTGGGCCTGAGCAGTCTGGTGTGGGTATAAGCTCACGATACTTGAGAGATTTATTGAGCCTCAACACCATCACAAGGAGGTTCCTTACACGCCAGGAGTTGCAAAAACACTGCATGCGCGATGTACCATAATACTGTGAATAAAATAAAACCAATTAAATAAAACCAATACAAAACCTATAAATAAAATAAACCTTGAGCGATCCAAAAACCTCGCGACGC
>Ga0307515_10010080_pt1 | contig 18173 bp, 1 predicted proteins | sample 17_EM_MG_FD_194513 | JGI IMG/M metagenome (GOLD analysis project Ga0307515, IMG submission 194513) | Populus trichocarpa ectomycorrhiza microbial communities from riparian zone in the Pacific Northwest, United States - 17_EM | ecosystem: Host-associated > Plants > Roots > Unclassified | place... | reverse complement strand
CAATAGCTAAAGCCGCTTTAGTAACGTTGTAATATCCTATACTTCTTACAAATAATATAATATAGCTAACTCCCTTTATAAAAGCGGCTTAACTTTTAACTAAACTTTTAATCCTTAACGCACCTATAAACTTTAATTACCATTTCTTAAAAGAATCTATAAGCGTCTATTAGCTAAGAAGTTTTTAAAAAATAGCATTATTTAATAAATTGCTATTAGTAGTAATAAGATCCTTAATAAGGGGATATTTGTTTAACCACTTTAGTTCGCCAATAATAGCCTTTAGATCTTTCCCTATAGATATATTAACAAATATCTTAATCTTAAAGAGGTTTGCCAATAATACGTTAAACAGGTTCGCATATCTAGGTAAAAGAGGAGGTAGAGAAGCAACTTCATTCCCTAAAGAAGGCTAAACACTCCCTAAAGAAGGCTAGACAATATTATCCTTATTCCCTAAAAAAGGCTAGGCATCCTTACTCTCTAGAAAAGGCTTAACAACATCCTCATTCCCTAGAGAAGGCTAAACACTCCCTAAAGAAGACTAGATGGCATTATCCTTATTCCCTAGAAAAGGCTAGACATCCTTACTCTCTAAAGAAGGCTAGACAATATCCTAATTCCCTAAAGAAGGCTAGATATTCTTACTCCCTAAAGAAGCGTAGAGCGAATTATAGTAGCCATATTTATTCTCTAAGAGAGGCGGTAAATATTAAAAGGTGTTAATAGAAAGCTTCTAGAGCCTTTAAATAGTATATATAATATTAGGGAGATAAGGTTAAAGCTACTTATTAAAAGTATTACGGATAAAATCTAAAGCTACTATAATGCTAAAGTTTATAATAGTGGGTTATAAGTTATATAATTTATATTAAGATAAAAGTGTAGTTAAGTGTAGTTTCTTTCCCCCTAGTAGGTCGCTAGCGCCCCTAAAACTTAAAAGAGCCTTACGCCAATTATATCGCTTTAATTAAGTATCGCGCACTTAATTAAAGCAATATAATTAGCGTAAGGCCCTTATTAGAGCTACGCTAATATAGTAATAATTATTAACCTCGCTTTTGCTTATAATACGCAGTTAAAAATTAGACCTCTCTTTTAGCTAAAATAGGAGGCGATACAAGTTGTAAACTTAATTAAGCGTATAATATAAAATATTTAGTAATATAGCTTGTTCTATCGCAGAAGGCCGTAAGCCTTAATATTATTAGAGGATTCCTTTTCTAACTAACGCGTAGGATGCATAATTTATAATAATTTCTTTCTTAAGGAGCTAAAGAGTAAGACGCCTTAATAGATCTAAGGATACTATCTAAAGGAAAAGATATAGAAATACCTAATATATAGAGCTGATTTCCGCCCCGTTATACTAGGGATATATAATTACCTTTATTACCCGCTCTACTGGTTACCTTAACGCGTCTTCTATATCTTTTATTTATTACTACCCTACTTTACTATTTTTACCACTCCTTTTAAACCATTCCCTAGCTTGTCCTATTTCCGCTAACTATTTATAGCCGCTTTTTACTCTTTAATATGGATGCTTATTTAACTATTAACTTACTTATTAAAGCCGCAACTTGCTAAATTATGCCAACTATTAGTTTCTTAAAGCGTTATATTTAGCTGCCTCTTATATTAATTATTAGTACTTTAACAGCCGCTTGCGGTTAGGATTAAGATTCTAAATACAGTATATTAATTACTAAGCTTTATTAACGAGCGAATACCCTATAATCTATTAAGGTAAATCTAAAAAAGGCGTCTTTTATTACTGGGATTAGTTAGCCTATAAAGAGCTCACAAAGCGAAGAAATAATACCTTCTAAGTTAGACAATTCTAAGCGTCCTAGCACCGGTCTATTATTTAATTAAATTACTATAGGCCTAAGTAACCAGTAAAAGGCATTTAGGGGTCTAGTAGATCCTATATATATATAATACTAACAAGTACCCCAAACACTTAATAATATAATATTAAGTGAAATTCTTAGCACTTACCTAGATAAGACTCCAATAAATAAGACTCCGACTTATAAGAGGACTATAAATATACTCTCTTATAGAATAATTCATTTAATCCCTAAGCCTCTATAGAATTTCCTTAGTATTCTTTATAGAAGAACTAGAGAGCGAAAAGTATAAAATATTATCTATATATTTACTTTCTTTAAGTTAATACATAATCGCTCTAACGCATTATAAGTCTAAGTATATTTAATATCTCCTATATAGTATCTATTCTAATTAAATTGCAGACTATAATCTAGGCGATTCTCTAAGACTTATAGGACTATATTAAAGAGAAAGGTGTAAATAGTGCTCTCTTATAGAAGCTATATCCACTTATTAATATTACGGACCTTTAATAGTAGTTTTTTGTATCTAGCTTAAAGTTAAGATTTCGGCATATAATTAAAATTAATCCTCTAGTCTTTAAATAAATCCGCTTATACTATAATGTAAATTTACGTATATACGTCTAAAATTCTTAAAATTACAGCGCTCGTGCATTAAGGGGGAGTTATATTAGTAGCGTTATTGCATTTATTAGCCGCCTAGTGTTATTAAATAGATATATTCCGCTAAATGTCCTCCTAATTACTGCTAACGCTCCTACTATACCTCTTATAGTTTTAATATAAGATACACTTTAATTAATTACTCTAGCAATGCGATCTATTACTATTATTTTTAATATTAATAAGATCTATTAATTTAAATAACAAAGTTTACTTTATAGATATTCCTAATAAGTTAAAAGCGACCAGTCCAGCGTCTAATAAGAGTTTTACTAATAATAGTTAAACCAGAGCTACTAGCGCCAATTACCCGCTTAATATTAATTAACTTAGCTCTCTGAAAACTACCCAAACTGTTAGTTTATACCATTAGCCTTTCCCTAATAAGACTCCACTAATACTTTATAAAGTATAACTTAACTAGCCCTTATATAAACAATAAGCCCTTAGCATCCGTATATAAGTCTTAGTTAGTTAAGAAACAATTTAAGTTAATAAACACGACCTTTAAGGATAATAATAGTTAGGGCAGCATTTCGTCTAAGCTTAATAGACTAATATTAGGTTATAAGCAGAAATATTATAGCCTTTTTCTTAATGCTAGAGCAAGTAGTAAATAAATAAATAAAGAGAAAGCCATTATATACTTTTTAAGGCAGGATAGGTTTCTATTTATAAATATTGCTAAATAGGTGCCGCATTCGCTAGCTTAAATTTTAGAGATATACCTAATCCTATATATCTTATACCTTATCCTACTAAGGCTATATATCACTTATATTTGCTAGGTTAAGTAATATATAGGATCTCTTATAACCCTATAACCTAGATATAGAGTTTTAGCGTATATTGCCAGTTAGTTTCTTTTCTTAAATATAACTTCTAATAGCTTTACTAATATTTTTAAAGATTATTATTATAAATAAAGCCTTGCGGGAGTCCTAGTCTTAAAATTAGACACCCTATAAAGATCGAATCTTTATAGAGCTAGGTTACTAGGTATTACTTACAGTTTTATTATAAAATAATATTATAAAAGCCCTATTAGGGAGAACACCAGGTACATATTAGCGCCATTATAGCTATATCCTTCGCGCTAAAGAGCCGGCATAGATAGTTAAGGAAGTGAATCTCCTTATAAAATTGCGTAATAAGAAATTTCTATTATAGGAAGTTATTAAGGGATATTTTCAGAATAGGCACCATCGATTAATTAAGGAATTCTATAAAAATAGCGAGCTAGGTAGTTAGGTGTAGCGTCCTCTAAATATACAGCTAGGATTTTAACGGATTTAGTGGCTATGGCTTTAGTCCTATAAGCTAGGAGGTTATAGAAGCTAGGGGCTTGTAGGAGCTAGGGGATCCTATAAGCTAGGTAATTGTATAAGTAGAGTGGTCTGACCTAGCGCCCTCTAATTAATTCCTAACGTGTAAATAGGGTATTAATAGGTTTAATAACTTCGGCTTTAATTATATAAGCTAGATGCTTATGGGGGCTAGCTAATCCTATAAGCTAGGTAATTATATAAGCATAGTGCTTATAGGAGCTAGGCAATCCTATAAGCTAGGTAATCGTATAAGCTAGGCGATTGTATAAACTAGGTAATCGTATAAGCTAGATACTTATAGGAGCTAGCTAATTCTATAAGCTAGGTAATTATGCGAGCTAGGTAACTATATAAGTATAGTGCTTATAGGAGCTAGGCAATTCTATAAGCTAGGTAATTATGCGAGCTAGGCAATTATATAAACTGGGTAATTATACAAGCTAGGTAATTATACGAGCTAGGTGATTATATAAACTAGGTAATTGTATAAGCTAGGTGATTATATAAGTAGAGTAATTATATAAGTAGAGTAATTGTATAAGTAGGGTGATCTAACCTAGCGCCCTCTATTAACGCCTAGCATATAAATAAGAAGCAAATGTTAGGAAAATACTAAAACTATAAAAAAAAAAGAAATATATAAGTCCTAAATCTAGAAATATTGAAGAAGTTCCTATATAAAGACCCCTTATACATACTTAGAGAAGTTCCTATATAAATAGCCCTATAAGCGTAGCTATAAGTCTAAGCCCTCTTACGTAACCTAATTACCCCTCCTTACTATATCGGAATAGATAAACAACTGCTATATACTATAAGTAGAGAAATAATTTAAATAAAAAGAAAATACTATAAAAAAACATGTTTATATCCTTAAGATATAAATCTATAAGTATTATAGTCTTAAATATAACTAATAGTTACTAAGGTGGCATGCGTCCCAGGTCTATAAGAAATTCAAAAAATCCTAAATCGTTAGTATAGATTTTCCTTCTATTATCGCTTTTAAGGTAGTAAATAAATTCATCTAAGTAAAAGCATAGATTATCGCGAATACTTTATAGCTTACTATAAGTCAAGCGGGCAGAGACTCTAGTAGGAATAATAAAATATTATTTTATTTCACGATAGGCTAAACGAAAAGTAGCTAAAGTTTTAACCCTTTTACCAGCTTTTATTAGAAATCTTCTTTATATTTATATCCTATACTTATAAATTTAAGACTATAAAGCTAAGGCCACTATATCTAACCGTCGCCTATATAGCCTTATTACTTAACATCTCTTTATTACTATCTACCCCTATTTCTTAATCTTTAGTGCTAAAACTATTTTCTCCGTTATATAATGTCTCTGCGTCCTATTCTTAATCCTTATTACTAAAGTCACTTTCCTAACTAGCTAACGCCTCTACGTTGCCATTATCTTTAAAGTTGGTTTCTTTATCTATAAATGCCTATTTACTAGCTAACAATTTAGGGACGCTGCACTTATAGGTACTTAGGGTTACGGATACCACTTAAGGAGAAATCATGGTTAATGTTATTGGGATATAAAATATATCTATAGACCTTTAAGTACCGGCTGCTTAGCACCTTAAGTAAAAGATCTCCCCTAACGTAAGGTAGATTAACAGGAGTTAATTGCCGCCTATATAAGGCAGAGCACTTATAAAGGGCTTAGCTAGAATAGCAATTAAACCACCCCAAAGGCACTAATAGCTCCTTTACTATAGATAGGGGGTCAATATATAAGATTAACTGGCTAGGATAAGTCTACTACTTAGGCAGTGTCTTGCCCTAAAAAGGATGGGCGTTAGAAGTAGATTATATAATGCTATTCCTGCTAAGAGAGGCGTTATTAGGGGTCATTATTAACTTCTAATTCCAGTTTATAACTTTATACGAATGCTTCTAAACCCTACTAAGGCATACGGCGTCCGTTGGGGATCGTTAGCCATTTAAGTTTAGTAGCAGCTTAGCTAATAGCTACCCCCAATAATGCCTTACTTGTGGATTACTCTAAGCACCTATAGTCTTGGGCGCAGACAATATATAAGCTAAGAGTAATCACAGCTACTAAATATTATACCATAGATACTATATAAAGTAGAAAGGGGTAGCTAATATACTTCGCCTTTCCCTTTTACCTTCTATCCTAACTCTGCCCTAGTAGAGAAATGGAATATAAATGTCGTACTTCTAGTTCTTATATGCCATTAATTTAACTTACCTTTAAATTTAACCTCTTAACTATATATCCCTTACTATCCTTATAAGAATACTAAACATTATATATATTACCTTAACTAAATTTGGATATATTGCTAATATAGCCTATAGGCCCTCAATTAGTACTTATAAAGACATCACTATATACTACCTCCCCAAAGATATTATACCTAATCGTCAACCTACTAGAAACCCTAGATCGTCTTAAAATTACATTAACGCTAAAGACGCGGCATCCAATAGCAGGGAGGAGAAATAATTATAGTTTTCCAGTTATATATAGGAGTAGATACCTACCCAAATACCCAATAAGGCTAGTTCTTATAAAAAGGACAATAATATAAAGGACGATACACAAGAGGATACGGTTTAGGCGAGTGTATAAAAAATATACCTTAGTTACCTTAGGGGTTTAGAAGGCTACGGTAAAACCAAAACAGACTTACCTAAGCTAATAGAGGACTATAGCGAGGCTAAGATAGACTCACCTTAACTAAACAAGAACTACGTTAAAGGCTCATCCCAGTAGATAAATACAGTCATAGGTTTTAAATATATTTCGCTAGTACCTAGAGGTATATTTATAAGATACCTATATTATTTAGCAATACTAATAATTAAGCAAAGAGTAGTTTAGTCCATATATATCTATCTAAAGTATTAACAATTTCTAATGCTAAGATCTTAGGTAAATAAGTAAAGTATCTTATATCCTAGTTACTTACTTATTATATAATAGAGGACATAATATATCTCCGAAACCCTAGTTATAGAGGAATTATATCTTTATACGGTCCTATTGTAGTAATATACTAGTATCCTACCTAGGTTTCAGCCGTGGATATACCGCAAGAGAGACTTATAATATACTATACTAAGAATCCTTATTTTCTCTATCGTTATGCTAAAATATATAAACTACTTTAAGATATTATAATAGAGATAGCTAAGAGGGCATTAGAGGGTTTATTAAAAGAGCTATTAGGGAGAAAGATACGCAAGAGAAAGGCAGTTTATACTAGAGATAGAGGTTCTAAGAAGCCTAAGGAATAATAAATTTCTTATAAGGATAGATTTTCGCAATTACGCTTATCTCTTTTAGCATTTATTAAGAATTAAGGCGTTAATTAGGATTTCCTTAGCTTAGTATTTTATTTCTATCTAGTTACTTCTATATTAATAATATCTCGTTATTATTTGTATATAAAGGAACAAGTTTTTATATATTAGACTAAAGTTAAGAGACTTGCTTATAGTAAGCTTAATATATACTTAGTAGTGATGTATTAGCTAGCCTATAACTTATTTGGTCCTTTACAATAAAAAGACTTATTACTTTCCGATCTAGATGTCTTAGAATTAGCCTTTATTAGCCTACCCTCTTTAACCTAGTTAAAATATGCTAGCGTCTTTTTAACTAGTGCGGGATAGAACTTTAATCTATTAGCCTTTTATAAAAAGGTTTCCTTTTACTTTTAAAAATTCTCATTTATAGCCCGCTTTAACCTTAGTAGTAACCTTTACTTTAGACATATTACTATAGTACTAAGATAATTAATGGCCTGCGTTTTGTGGGGTAACTAAGATGCGAGTTGGCTCTGAATTTCATATTAATGGGGTAGAAATGTTAAGAATAAATATTGGATATACCCCTTAATATTGGCCTAAATTTTAACTAAAAATAAGATCTTATTTTAAGAACTGGATCCGATTCTAAAGACTATATTTTAATTTTAAAGACTATATCCCGATTCTAGGTTCCGGCTTAAATTGCGATTCTAAAAACCAGATCCAATTTTAGAGATTAAATCTTAATTCCTGTTTTAGATATAGGCCAATTAACTACTATAAAAAGGGGCGTAATTTTAAAAACTGGTTCTGGTTCTAGGAACTAGAACCTTTTTTTAGAAAGGTTAACTATATCTATATTTAGCGTATTAGGTTTAGCTCGTTTTAAAACCAGCCACCTAATTGTTTATAGGCGCTTATATAACTAACCCTATAGTTAACCCGTTTCTCTAGCCCCCCTTTAGCCTCGCTGTATAAGAGCCCCACTATATTAGAGCCTTACGCATCGCGAAATAAACTAAAACTAATAAGTATAATTAGTTATAGACCAGAAAACGCTGCCTACCCGCATTTAGGCTACTGTGGCTTAGTATTTAACTAAGCCCTATAAAGCCTTAGTCTAAGCTACGTTAGGTTAGCTTAACTTTTCCACGCCCAATCTTTAATCCTTACATTTGCTCGCACCTTACTTTCTTCCTTACACTTTTCTCCCTAGTTATTTCCTTATTGTAAAACGCGCCTAATATATTCTTAACCTCCCTATATTTATTTACTATTATACCGTCCTTATATACTAGCCTCTTTAATCTCCCCTCCCTGCCTACCTATCTACCTACTACGCTAGCCCTCCTAATATAGCTCTTAGCGCGTTTGCTTACAATGGCGAATCTCTCTAAATTAGAGATAATTAAAACGAAGCCTATTAGGGAAGGACTAAATAACTTTCGCAATTTATTTAACTTAACTTATTAGGATTTAGGTATCTCTAGCTCTCTAGACTTATTGCGCCAAATAGGCAATAAAGGTAATTGTTAATTTATTTGTTATAGGTTCTTTCTAACATACACATAGGGCTTAAAAATCTTGTTATTAACCTTACTATAGCGTTACAAAATCTTCCAACTGCTTAAGTACTTCCGTTGAGTGCTAGCCGCGACACCCTTTATAGTAACCTTCTCCGGCTTAGTTCCTTAGTTAATTCTAATAACTTTAATATTAAGCAGTTCCTACCTCTTCTAAATATAATCCTTTGTATTAAGCCTAATAAGGTTATCTAGGAGAAGGTATATACCACTATAATAGAGTACATACCTCCTTTCTAACCGCTACTATTCCATATTTAAACCCTACATCTACGCAATATAAGCAGCTTTACTAACTCGTCTAAATATAGGAAATATGTAGATTATATTCTAAAGGAGAAGCTAGGCCCTCTTTATATAGGGATTCCTAGCTTATATAAAGCATTCTTTAAGGAAATAAAAGGTCTTAAAGAGGCAAGCGCCGCCGTTTTTAAGAAATGTAAGGAAGGGGACAATCTACTATATGCTAAGAAGGGCGGTTAGTATAACTAGCCTAAAAGCGCAGAACAAGATAATGTCCTAGAGTGGTTTAATAACCTAATTAAATTATTTTTAGGCTTTGCTAAGGGGTATAGGTCCGCCCCAAAGATATAATAAACACTTATTATATATACTAAGCAGCCCTTATAAGGGTCTATAGTAAAGCGAAAGCTAGATATTAGTTTTATAGATAATCTAATAGCTAGCGAAAGTTCTTAATACTATTAGTTGTATATACTTATGCTAGGAGAGCTAAAGAGTAATTTAAACACTAATATAGCCTCACAGGCATGGTTTAATTTAGGAAAATATATAAGAGAAGTTTTCGCTACTTAGGACACTCGTCACTTTATTCTAGGCTTTACCCTCTATAGATCTATTATATGGCTATAGGAGTATAACCGGGTAGGAGGTATCGCATTATTACTATTTAATATTAATAAAGACGGACTACAATTTACCTTGGCAATATTGGGATTTCTCTATATAAATAAGGAGTAGCTTAGGTTTAACCCTACCATTCTAATATTAGATGGTAAGCAATATATTAAAGTCGTACGCAATAATTAAACTAAGCGTTTTATTCTTAATAAACCTATAAAGCGGGCACGCTATATTACCGGTTAAGCGACTACTTACTAAAAAGCATACTGTAAGGGGGACACCTCTAAAATACCCCTCGTCATTAAAGACTTATAGTAGTACCCGTAGCGCGAGGAAGAAGGCAAACTGCTATATAAGGTAATAGAGAAAAAAGTGGTTAATATGGCCAGGTACTATTACTACAAGACAGTTTATATAGGCGGTAAAGAAGACAATATTTGCAATAACGTCTGTAAGGGGCTAGATATTATAAGAGCGACAAACTATAAGCTAGAAGACTTAATAATGCCTCTAAAACTAGCTAAAGTAAAAATCAGTATAAGGCAAGGCCGAAGTTCTAGTAGAAAGAGGTCGTCTAGTTATACTAACGCCTTATTACCGCTTAGTAAGTGTACGTATTTAGGCTCTCCGCCTAAAGGCGGAAGGCACCTTATAACCCTAAATTAAGTGCATTAATATATTATTACTAGGGACTATAGAAAGCCTCTTTATAAGGTAAGCTCTCGGGCTGCAATACTTACTACATTAGAGGGTGGCATTAAAGGATATAAGTCTTTATATACGCGGGCTAGCATTATCTAATATAACATTTTAATAGGCAACCTTATAATAAATAAGGAAGATAACAATCCTTTTTAGCCAGTATTCTTAATTGACTTTAATCTTGCGATTAAGAAGCAGCGAGAAGGGCCTTTAGGAGTGTAGGGCAAGACCGGTATAAGAGCGTTTATGGCGATTAAAGTGCTCCTAGGCGAGATATATTTAGCTTAGCATAATTTTAAGTCATTCTTTTAGGTGCTATTCTAGATATATATTCACTATAATAGACCTAATAGAAAAGGCAATATTATTAATAGGTTTAATAAGTGGAATTCTATAAATATAGAAGAGCTAGCTAAGATAAAGAAAGGAGAAGTAAATAATAAAGGGGATTTTCTTAAGGGTGTAGGTAATAACTTTTCGCCATACTATCAGCCACTAATCCCTTAGGTTAATAGATTGCGGAAGGTAGTATTTCCAGGCGGTAGGAGGCGAAAGGGAAATAATAAAAAACTTTCTTCTTAAATAAAGGAGGTGCTTTAAGAAGTAAAGAAGGATCTAAAGGTGCTAATAAAGTAGATAGAATAATATTTTATTGCTCTTCTACTGTATAAATAAAGTTTTGCGGAGATTTAGGCGGCTAAGGCTAGGTAGTAACCTTAGTTAAAACGCATATAAAATAGTATAGGGCAAGTTACCTAGGCTAAATAAACCTAGAAAAGAATAACATTTTATTTTCTTATATTCTTCTACCGCATAAGTTAAAGTTTTGCGGGGATTTAGGCGGCTAAGGCTAGGTAGTAACCTTAGTTAAAACGCATATAAAACAGCGTAGGGCGAGTTACCTAGGCTAAATAAACCTAGGAAAGCGGATAACCCAATCTTCTACTAGGCCCCTATACCCTACTATCCCATATAGGCTTTAAATTTCTATAAAACATATAACCTACTCTTTAGCCTATTAAAAGCCGCCTTATACTGTCTAAATAGAGGCTATTAAAGAATTAATCCCTTACTTTAGCCAATCCCCTATTTAAATAAGTCCCCTATTTAAACAAATCCCCTATAGGAGCCAATGCCCATATATTTCGCCGCCCTATAGGAACTAATCCCCTACTCCTAATAATCCCCTATAGGATTTAATCCCTACTCTAATAAATCTCCTATAGAATCCACTCCCCTATAGGATCTACTCCCCTATAGCAATAAATCCCCTATACTAACAAATCCCCTATAAGTGCTAATGCCTATATATTTTACCACCCTATAGGAACCAATCCCCTACAGCTTATATTCCTATATAGCTTTTACTCCCCTACGGGGGCTAATAGCTATATTTTCCTCTCCTGTATGGGAACCAATACCCTACGGCTTCCGTTCTCTATTCCTAGATCTATAAATACTATTAGCTATATCTTCTACTCCCCTATAGAATAAATCCCCTATAAATTCCGTTCCTATATATAGTAACCATATCTTCTACTACCCTATAAGAACTATACCCTATAGCTCCTACTCCTATACGGCTTTTACTCCCCTATAAAAACTAATAGCGATTTCTTCTACTCCCCTATAGAAACTAATCTTCTATAGCTTACGGTTCTTTATAGGGGTTAATACCTACTTTCTCTATTACCTTATAGCTTTTAATTCCTTATAGAAACTAACGCTTATATTTTCTACTCCCCTATAGGAACTAATGCCCTATAGCTTCTATTCTCCTATTCCTAAATCTATAAGCAATTTGCCCGCGCTATTGCCTACTATATAGGTCCTATTGCTATAAGAGTAAGAAAGTAATTTTAAGAAAGTAATAAGTAATAATACCACCAGCTATAAGATCTATAAGACGTATTTAATACTCTATATATATAAGCGAATCTATATATATAAGTTTAAATTCTTAACTAGTCTAGCGCCTTTAAAGTTACTTTTAAAATCTTAGTTTAATATAAGAGCCTTACCTAAATACTTATATATAAGTTTCTCCCCCTTACTTTTAGCTAAGCTGTAACCAATCTATATAGTATTTTTAATCTAACACAGTATATTAGCACTAGCCTTAAAACTCTCTCTTAAACATTACTTTACCTATCTTCCGTTTAATTAATAGTCTAAAAGCCGCTCTATATCCTTTTCAAAAATATTAGCAGTAGCATTAGCTTACTTTAGGAAGGTCTTCTATACCTCCTCTCTTACTAGTCTCTTTAGCTCGTTATATTTAAGTATAAGATATATTCTGCTCTATATAGCTACATTAAATACGGTAATCCTATTTATTATAAGAAATATAATACCTTAGAAATACTCTATCTATTATAGGAAGACGGATACTAGGCTATTACGTCGGATATTATTTAAAGTTCTTTTTATAAGAAAGACATTAGCCTTATCTAAAAGAAGGACAGCGCTCTAGCGGTAAATGTTTTTAACTATTAGAGCTAGGTTTTATTCTAAATAAGCTGGATCTATATTAAGGTCTCCTATATAAACCTTTTTATAGTTAAACTAGTATATAAATACACTTATAAAGGGGAATAAATTATATAGAGGGGTCTCCTCTAAGATTTAGCAAGTGCTTTAGCTGTTAATGTCTTTCCTACCCTAGGTAGGCTACTAAAACGGTTAGCCTTTAAAATAGCTAATACCTTACTAGAAAACTTACTATAATAAAAAAACTAGGCCTTTCCCCTTCCCTTTAATTATATTATTAAACTTTAATTTCCTAAACCTAAACTAGTAGCTCTTTATAAGTCCTTAAAGTACTATTTTCTTATCCTCCTTAATTATAAGTGACTTAAATGCCAAGGCATTCCATTTAATGTCCTTAATATTAGCGACGGCAAATTCACCTATTAGTGCTTATATTAGTACATATAATTCGCTAGCTTTAGAAAAAGAGTATAGAAAGCTTAACCCTATTTTTTATCTGCCAAACTAAAGGCCAGGGCTATTAGTAGACAGATTAGGTACTTATTATCTCCTATCTCCTTAGGAACTAAATCCTAATTCTTTACGTCGCCTTACCAATTAGTCCCTTAATTAATCACGCTTATTCCGTACACATTTATAGTGATTAGCTACTTACCATAGTTAGGATTCTAACAATAAAATGCTATCGCGTCTACTATAATACGGCCGCTTATAGAAAATCTTAACGGGCCATCTTTGGTTTAGAAAAACGCGATCCCTTTATATTTACAGTGGTTAATGCCTTTTAAAAACATAAACTTCCGGCCATTATTAATAAGATCCTACTTTATCTTAGCTTATCTCTTATAACACTCTAGTGGAAATACCTTAAGAGATATAATTTTTATAGTTAAACGGAATTCCAGAATAGAGAGGGTGGTTTTTACCTTACTAAACGCCTTCCTATTATAGCCAAAATAGTAACAGTTAAGTTTAAAGCTCTTTTTGCTAAAAAGTAAGGTTTTAAAGTTGCCTAAATTATATATAAGGCATCTTAGTTAATCTAAGCCTTCGCAAATTATAAAGACGTGCGTATTTAGTTTAAATAAGGCCTAAAGAAGATTAAAATTAATTTCGCTATAGTCTAAAAGCAGTAGAAGGCTATTAGTTATAGGCGCGAAATGGTCTTTAAGGAATCTTAGTAACCCCTAAAGGTGCCTAGCGCTAATTAAGTTGGGAAAAAGACTTTCCTAGTGTATTTTTAACTGGGGTAAAAAATTAAACATAAGGTTTATAGGGGTCTAGAAGTTAAATTAGAATAAGCTATATCTATAAAAAGGTTTACTTACTATAGGCTTGTCTTCCCAAAGGGAGATAGCTTGTATGCCGCTTAGCACCACCTATAAGGCGTCTCTCACTTCTCCTAAATTTATGCCTAGGTACGTGCTACAGTCTTTCTTATCCTTTTTTAGCTTAAAAGTTAGCATCTAAGTTAATATATTTAAAGGCACCTAAGAAACAGACCAAACTTCTTCTAAAGAATATAAATATACTAATTATATATATTACGCTTACTTAACGTATCCGGCGAAGTCTCTATAGTCTTATACTAGCAGTTTTATTTATCCTAGCTATAGTAGACGCTATATTAGCGTATTTCTAAGTATATTTTAGGGATTCCGCGAGCATATATCTCATTTAATACCTTAACTTTAACCTTAAAACCTCTTACTTTAGGTATCTCTTTAACCCCTAAACTCGTAGGGGGAGGTAAAGAAGTTAAAGGAAGTAGAGGAGGTTAGGCCGCTTAGACTATCTTTAATATAGCTGCAAGCATTTTAACTATAAGATGCTGCGCTAACTGCCTATAATATAGATGCGTTTAGCTTAGGCTACCAGGGGGGATATTTATACTATTATAAGGCAGTAAAGGCGCTAGCGTAACGGGCTTAAATATAACTAGTATTGTTACTCTATAAAACTTTAATAATATAATACTAATCTAAAGTATAAAGTTAGAGTGAGGAGCTAAGTATAGATGGTATTGTTTCTTTAAAAGATCTGCCTTTTTTTATACCCTTTAATAGGACCTAAGCTGCTACTATACCGCGAATATTTACTAGAACCCGCTTTATACTATATAAATACTTCCCCCTATTTATCCTAGGAGACACTATATTAATACTACTTTTAATATAGTATAGAACTTAACTAAGTAAAGGTATATAATCCTGCCGTTACTACAGAAACAAAGCCGTGGCTCGCATTTAGTATCTTAGTTCCGGCACTAAAGTAATATAGAAGGGGATATAATAGACACGCAGTTATATATATAGTAGAGGCTTATAGCTATCTAATATTATTTAAACTAGAAATAATACGGAAAGGAATATAATTAGAACCCTATTACCTATTTAGGCTATATAAATTCTATAGACCTAATATATAGGAGCTAGGTAGATATCTTAACTAAAGTAAAGAGTATATACGGAATAGGAATAACCGTAGGTATGCCGCCGCGATTGGCCTAAACTCGCTAGGTTCCGCTATATTTTATTCTATCCCGCCTATCCCGCCCTACCCTATCCTTTAAATCTCTACCTTTACCCTTATCCTTCCCGTCCCCTCTTATCCTTCCTATCCCCTCTTATCCTTCCTATCCCCTCTTATCCTTCCTATCCCCTCTTATCCTTCCTATCCCCTCTTATCCTTCCTATCCCCTCTTATCCTTCTTGTCCCCGCCCTATCTATCCATCTTTAATTTCATTATATTCTTAAAATCTATAGAATAGAATAACTAGCTAATTAAAAAACTTAGAAAAGAATTAGTAACATTTAATAATAATATAAGTTTATTACTCTTAAACCAGGATTATATATTTAAATTATATTGCAATTTACTAGAAGAGAATATAGAAAGGTTAGCGAAATAATTATTATTACGTTATAGTGTAAGGCTATAAGCACGTAAACTTTTAACAGACGTTTTCCGATCCTTAGGTCCTAAAGTATTCCTCTTATTTACCTTAGCAGTATCCATTTTAAAGCTAGGTAAAATAGCGCCTCAGACCCGCTTACCTAAAATTTAAAGTTAGTAGGAGACTGCCCTACACCTAATAGGACTAGCTATAGTTGCGAAGGAACTTTATAAGGCCAATTTAATTAGCACTTTAATTTTGTTATCTTAGAAAAGTCAATTTTTATAGGTAACTATCGCCACCGGTAGAGAAACTCTTTTATCCTAAATAACTTTATTACTAATTCTTAATAGAGCAAGGCCGATTATAAAGTACGCATTCTCCTTTATCTAAGACATATTTACTAGCCTTTAGTCTATAACCTTATAAAACGGATCTAGACGCAAGAAGTACTTTATTTTAAAAACATCCTCTTTTAGATATTAATCTTTCCATAGGTATAAAAGACCTTTTATTTTAAACGAATTATTAATAATTCTTATTAGAGGAACACTTAACACTAATTAAAGACGCTTAGTTACCAGAGAGGCATTCTAAAGCTCTACTTTCCTAAGACGTAAATTAAACGCTTAGTATGCCAGTCTTAGATACTTATTAACTAGCTACTTATTTATCTTAGAGGGAGATTTACTATATAAAGAAAGCGCCCTCTTGTCTAATAACTATAAAAAAAAGGGTTAAATACCTCTCTCTAAAATCTAGTGTGTTTAATGCTTATTTAAGATAAACACCTCTCCTAAGAGTCCTTTTAGCGCTACTATACTAGCATATCGTTAAGTTATAGATAAACTATTATTAAAGCGTCCCTAGTTAGAATTATAGCAGATTCTAGGTCTATAAACGACCCTTAATAAGATATCGCTTATGGTTAATATTAATAGGATATCTAGTATTACTAGGATAGGGCCAGTATTGTTTTTTCTCATTTATAAGGCGCTATATAATTAAAAACCTCCCTAAGCTATTTTATACTAAGATAAAGACAAGCAATTTATAGAGAAAGGAAAAGGAGAGAGGAGAACTAGCGGTTATAAATTACCTGTCTATATACATGCTAGAAAAGCCTAAGAAGGACACTCTCTTATTAGTTAGGATTGGCTATAAGGATAAATAAAACATCTTTAATTTATTTAGTTTAGGGGACCTAGATACTTTAGAGTTTTAGGGAAATACTATAAAAGAAGCTAGAGATTGTTTCTTATCCATAAATAAATAGCATATATCGCTTTAGATTACCACTTATTACTACTTCTTTTTAAACTTAATCTATGCCCTTATTATATAATATTAATACCTAGTAAGAACCTCTCTTATTACTTATCCATCTTTTATTCCTAATTTATTAACTACCTTCTCTTTACTATCTAAAATATTGTATAATCTGCCTTTAAATATTATAGTTATGTCCTCCGTTATCTTAAATTTATAACCTCCAATCTCCTCCTATTTCCTACTAAGCGCCTTATCCCCGGCCTTAGCGGACATAATCTATATAGCTAGAAGTATAACTACACAAAGCTGGCGAGATAGGTAGTTGTAAAGAAGAGGTGTTCTATAGATGTAAAATATTAAGTAAATATTGTCTTTTATAAAGCGTTCTTAATTATAGATAGCTATTTAAGGAGGAATAGCGGCTAATTTAGGAAATTATTTTAGAATAAAAGGCTATAAAGTATATGCGTATTAAAGCATAACTATTATAGAAGATGTAAGTAATTAGGTATATACTACGTGGGGTAAAATAGCTAAGCTAATATTTACCTTAATGGTAAGAATAGAATTGCTAAATAATTGCTAGAGGCAGAACGTAAGAGATATAAAAAGAGGTAGATTATAGGCTTAAATAGAGAGCAGCTTTGCGGAACTGCGCTATAAATAATTAGTAAAGTAGGTTTAAAGGAGATTTATAAGGGAAAATAGAGGTATTGCTGTAGTTAATAGGTTTATGGCTACTTAGGCGTTAGTGCCCGATGGGAAGGCTTATATAAAATAATTGCTAAGCGGCTACCTCTTAGGCTTAGCTGCGGCCGGATTCGCCCTACCTTACTATTAAAGCTTTCTAGCGCAGAATATTATATGTATAATTAGGCCACTAGCTAAATAGTAAAACGGGTAAGGCGTCCGCTATAACGTGTATTTTAGCTATATATTAGAGTTACTAGATATATATAGCCCCTCTATTAACTAAAATATCTTATAAGGATTAGATTCTTGTGGCTCGTTCTTATTTATAAGGTAAATTAACTACAGCTAGTTTATGCGCCTTTACGTTATATATATAAGTTAATTGATTATTAACGCCCGACTTTATATTATTCGGATTACCGCTTAGTTTCAGCTGTATTATATAATTTAAATTAGCTGGCCAAGTTATAAACGTAGTTTTAGCCTTACATTCTCTATTATTTATAGCGTTATAAGTAGTA
>Ga0307515_10010079_pt1 | contig 18173 bp, 14 predicted proteins | sample 17_EM_MG_FD_194513 | JGI IMG/M metagenome (GOLD analysis project Ga0307515, IMG submission 194513) | Populus trichocarpa ectomycorrhiza microbial communities from riparian zone in the Pacific Northwest, United States - 17_EM | ecosystem: Host-associated > Plants > Roots > Unclassified | place... | reverse complement strand
TTTAAATGAAAATTTTAAATTAATTGAATTTTTTCAGAAAATCGCCAAATAACACCGACAACTTTTCAATCCGTCAGTGATTTTGTTCGTAAAGAACAATAATTAACAGTGCAATTGAAAAATGAATAGTTCTGAAGTTCTCTGGAAAATTTCGTCGGTGATTCCCTTTGTAATTGACATGATGAACAGTATTCACAGTTTACCAACGAATTTACAGACGAAATTTATTCCGTCGGTAATTTCGTTGGTAAAAATGACATGACACCATTTTTTTTTGCTTTGTTTTAATTTTTTTTTCCACTGTAATTCTCTCGGTATATACCGATGGAATATTTTCGTCGATAAAATCCCTTAGAAATTTATCGACGAAAATATTATTTCGATATTTCCGTTTGTATTTATCGATTTTACGATACTGGGGTTAAAAGTAATGTATCGATTATGTACATAATTAATCTCAAATCAAATCCCATTTCTAAAAAACAAAAAATCTCAAATCAGCCGTAAGAGGACCCTCATGACCGATACACACACCAAGTATACCCTATTCATATAAAAAAAGTATTTTGGAGAATTGTTTTTTATAAAAAAAATACAAGGTATTCTGATCAGCCAGTTTTCACACGTTATATATGAATAACCAAACCAATACAACAATTTGCTCCAAATTTCTTCAAACCAGATCCAAAAATAGACTAAGCATATAGTTTTCAATCTAAAATGAGAGTGAATATTATAACAAATCGTTCTTGAATTGTCCCCTTGCAGGGACTAATTTAACATGAAAACTTCACAAATGGATCGAGCTGTCCAGAGAAAATTGTTGTCCCCAACATCCTCCTCGCCATCAAATCACAAGGGAACAAAGCTTGAATTGGGACGTACACCCTGCCTCCTAAGCAATGTTAACACGTGGCATGGCATGGACTCACACCTGATCATTCCCAGTACTCCCTAGTCAGCTTTGCCTTAGAGACTCTCAAAGGCATAGAAGAAACATTGCACTTGCTACTTGCCTACTTGGTATTTGCCACTGTGGCCCTCTCCATACAAGTATCATTTCACGTGCAAAAGATTACATTTCTTGCCTGGTGGTCCTGCAATATTCGCCGTGGGATGATTCTAGTATATACTAGTGAAAAGATGATCCAAGGGTGAGAATTTGAAGGGCAAAAGCTAGCTAGCTAGCTCATGAGTCATGTGTCTGGTCTAAGTCTAACTAGGCAGTCGCTGCAGGCAAGGTGTGAATTAAAGTGTTTGAAGGAGATTGTTTGAGAGTGGTGTGGTGCTGTTGGGGATCCCAATATAGGGTTTAGGGGCGGTGATCAATGATCAAGAAAGGAACAGTGCTCTTTTCCCAACAAAGCAAAAGCAAAGCGATAGGCTAGGGCAAGGCATCTTCTCTTTCCTTGTAATTTAGGGCTGTGCCTCATCTTGACTGTCAAGTATGAAAGGCAAGGCAAGAAGGCCTCTTTCTCTCTATGTTTAATGTTTGTGTCTCTGCGATTCTGAGTGACTTCGTGCATGGTGCATCCACGTGCACTGTATGACTAGGTTGCTTTCTTGAGGGTCTCTCTCACTCAGTCGTCATCTCATCGTCATGTGCATTATTTGCATGCCTCATGGCCCCCCCCCCTCCCTGCCATTGCCCTCTATCTTTGACCTAGCCCTCCTGTGCAGGATATCGTGTTGATAATGATGCTCAGACTCCCGGCCCCCCTCCTAACTGAGTGAATCTAACCAGTGATGAATGAATTCGCGTTAACTTATTAGGATTCTTGCAAAACTGAAAGGAACAAGAAGAAAATAATGTTTTTCAAGGAATAATAATTGAGAAAAATATTTATTTTGCAAGTTAACGTTATACTTAGATTCTGGTTGTTTCATGCGAAATAACTTACGTTTGAAAGATAATTAATCTTTTGAGAATCTTAAGTTTCTTTCTATTGTTTAATGCTTGTTTTTCCTTTAATCGTTCAATATTTTCCATTAACCGAGACTTTTTATCAGGGAGTTAATATAAAAAATGAGAAAGAATTTCTTGGAAATAAATATAAGTGCGTCCTTCGTATTGCAATGCATTTAAAGGAGTTTATTAGTTTCAATACTTGAATCTAAAAAATAATAAAAATATTCTTTAATTACCAACAATTGTTTTTTAAAAAATAATGAATTTTTTGTTGTTTCCATTTGCCTATGATCACTCATATAATTTTTTAAGAACTCAATTGGAGGCCCATTAAACCATAGCCTAAAAGAAAGGTCGTCTCTCTCCTCTCAAATAATTAATCCGATTCATTTCTAGCATAGGCATAATTTAATTCTAAGTATCGATCGAGCCCACCTTCGACGGAGTGCTCGACTACTCTTCCGTGTCAAGTTGGGGCAAAAAACTGCCTGAACGTGAATGCATCAGTCAATTTACTCAAGAGTTCTGTGAGTTTATTTTTGTAGTCATATGTGGTAAATGGATGAGGTTACACAATAGAAGAGAGGAAAATTGCTATGGGGGTGATGATGTGAATTGAACAAGGATTTTTAGTATGCCCTAGATGAGCACAGTGCCCAGATGACTGTGGTTTGGGATACCAATATCGTCACCCTTTTGTTCTGGGAAAAGGTGAAGGTTGACTGTCCCTAGCTAGCTAATACATCTTGCAATTAGTATAGAAGCCCACCATTTTCTGTGTGGGGAATAAGCCATGTGAATAAACGAGATCTAGGGTATGTGATATACCCAAGGTCGTCGTCTTCTTCAATAATACTGTCTCATGCATGCAGAGTAGGTAGTTGTGAATGGATAGCTGCTATGCATGTCACAGTAAAAGAGACCCGCTATTTTTTCCACCATTGATTTACTAATGGTGGAGGAGAGACAAGTTGATAAGGAGCTTGAAGCCTGCTTGCCAAAGGAAATATTGGCCGTATAAGATGAATATTACGCAGGTCCATCTCAGCTGAAATTTAATGTGGAACCTCAAAAACATTTACCCGCCGGATCTAAATTTGGTACATTGAGGTCTTCAGCTAGCCACCAGACTACGGTCAAGTGCAACCGTAGCATGTTCTTCCCAGTGGAGATTAATTATATAATTAAGGACGCAAAGTGTCAAAAATGGAGGCTGAGCCGCTGAGGTGTCTATCATTATGGCATGTTATTCTCTTCTCGTTCAAATTGCCGACAAAATTTGTGCACACCTACTCTCGTTTCCTAGAAATTAACAACATATATGAGAAAATTAGGAATATCATCGAGTTTTTTTTGTGAAGAGTTGAGGCCTCCAATCGTTTCCACTCTCTTTCAGAACTTTCAACTGTTTTAGCAGTCCCAGGCCACACACAAACAGCTCATAACTTCACTCAGGAATTGGGATTTCCATGCTATGCGGGCCAAGACGTGTGAGCTGGGCTTCATGCTTGGATTTGAGTACTCTTGAAAATAAATGAGGGATTGTTCGATACTTGCATCAATAATAGCAGAAAAATATAATGTAAGAGAAAATTGAGTCCTGTAATATATAAAAAAAAGAATGGAAGACAAAGTCTTGTAACGTTAAAAAAAAATGGCGAGTATAAATTTATGACCCGAGAAGCTTTTTTTTTTATGTAATCGGTGATCTAAGATATTTATAGTTTTTAATTATGTTTAAAAAACCATAAATATTGAAAGATGCGCATGTTTTACATTGAAAGTGGTGTGTTGTCTGTGCTGTCACTATTGTTTAAAACAATGGTGTCTACCTGCATAAAAACTTGCACTTGCATAATCTATCAGTATAGAGAAGTTATGTTCGAGGGCGATGCTCCTGAGGACTCATAAAATCTGGCTCTCGAGAATATTTTGTGGCGCTGGGTGTAGCCGTTTGGGCTAGCCTAGAAGTTGCTGTTTTGACTTTGCATGCCCTAGCGCGCGGAAACAAATTACTTCCTTTTAAAAAAAAAATGTTATTTTAAATTTCTGGATCAAATTATTAATTATTTTAAAATCTCATTTCAGTTTTTCTCATCTAAATTCATATCTTTTTTTATTTTTAATCTTAATTTCTAACTCTTGTGGTCCGAGTCAAAACCTTCGTATGCTTGCATTTAAACAAGGCACACCGCATATAAAATATTAGGGCTGTGAAAAATATTTATAGCTTGAAAAAATATTAAATAAATATTCTTGGCTTATTGGCTATTTTAGTAGCTTTAGTAATTACTCGGACATTTTTCCTATTAACCAAAAAAACTTAGGGCTGTGGCGATTTTACTTCGTCTGGTATCCACTGTGGATTTTAATAGTGTAATGCCGTTCTTACCCTTAATCTGTCGTAAGGTTAGGTTGTGTTGGGAGGGCTGTTTTGGTTTTTTAGTTATACGACGGCCGTTCTGACTTTTCTACCTGACACCAAATTTCTTCTTTTGCTTGAAAGAAGTAGAGGGAGGGCTTGCTTCTCCAGTATTTTATTTTCCTATTCTTTTCTTCTTTTAAATAGGACTTTTCATGAGTAGATTATAAATTAGGCCCTTTAGTTTTTGCAAAACGCATTAGATGACCTCTCTGGACTAATTATTATTAATTATTTCATATATTTTAAAATCTATTTATAATTTAATCCTTCAAAGAGATTTGGTACTTGAATTAGTAGGGCTGAGATTCTCTTCATAAGTAGTTAAGACGTAAGAAAAGAGAGAAGGAATGAAGATAATATGAAAAAACAAATTAATATTAATTAGTCCATGTGTTTTAGAATTTACATGTAACTTAATCCTTTTTGTCCATTTTTTCTTTAAAAAAAAAACATTATTTTGGTTTTTCAATTTAAGAAATAAAAAAATCAGATAATATAAAAGATTGATAATACTGTACAAAATCTAATAAAAATATTTATTATTATTATTATTATGGAAATAGGATTGCCAACATTTATTTCTTTTTATTATTTCTATCCTCCTTATCGGCAACCATGGAATATCAGTGCATCACCGATTGTGCTGTCCGGTCCTTTATCCAAAGAACAAATCACAAACCCTCATTGACAATACTGGTTTTTTCCTAAAACTCTTTGCTTGCTTTGTTAATAGTGTTAAGATGGCAGTTTTTGGTCCCAGAAATCAACATTAATCTAAAATCAGAAGAAAAAGGGCAACCTGCTTCTGGAATAAATATTTGAATAGCAGCAGGAGTTACTGCTAACAAGTTATTTATGGTCTCACGGACCCGATTTTACATGTTGCAGACAAGCAAATATGAAAGGCACATTGAAATTCACACGACAACTTTATTAAACTTGATCATACTCTTTATCTGTTAGGCAAGATCAAGATGCATACAGAGGCTCTGGCTCCACTTTTCTTCTAATCCTGAGAAAAATATCAAAGCACAAAATCATTTGACCACATACACAAGCGGTTGGCAGGGTGGGGGTGCAAAAGCACTCTACTCGAAATCATTCTAAAGCAAAGTGCCCCAGCTGATGAAGTGGTGTAAACTTGGGATTCTTTGAGCTCTGGAGTCAAGTATGAACACTACTGGTTTTAACCTAGTCGACTCATAACCTGTTTCTAAAGAAGGTAAAAGGAACTGTGGTTTAGAATGAAGGAATGGTTCGTTATACCAAAAGGGAACTGTCACACAAAAGACCTTCACAGGCACAATAAGATTTAAAGAATAGTTGATTTCCTCAGACATTTTGAGCAAGGAAAAAAAAAATTTCATTACTAAATCATCTGCTACCAATTTGCTCCTATTGGAAAACAGTCAATCAATTTAATCTTTGCAGTAGTTGATACATACAGCCAAGAAATGGATGTTATGAACAGAGCTATCTTCTTCAGAAATCCAACAGCTCATACACATGAATAAAAGTTTAGCCATGCAATGACTGAATATTAACTCTCCATCCTAATTCCAGAACAAGAAAGTGAATGGGATTCAACGGGAAGGACCAAAAAAGGGCATGTATGGATACCACCAATATACCATTGACAGCACAAAGTTTTTCTTTGTAAAAATAACTCAATCCGTCCTTGTATTCTGAGTTCTTTCCAATATTGTATCTATTATGTCCTTAATTTATGGAAATCTCCAATAGGATTGATTGATTAAACACACATCTTTCCAATATTTCCTTGCACGTTTAATTGTATCTATTATGTCCTTAATTCAAGGAAATCTCCAATAGGATTGATTGGTTAAACACCCTTTTTGTCATGTGTCGCAAAACACACAGAAAAGGACTAATCATGTGCATGTCTTCGTTTTAAGTTCCTAAGAGGAGGTATTTTTTATTTTAAAGAAGAAAATTAAAATTCATGGGCGGTTCACATGTATAATTTTGGTTAGTTTGGATGGCACATTGTAACAGAAAGACCTAGTTGATATTTTTAACTGCAAAATAAGGAAGTAATAGATGCAACTACACATGTTGGGACATATTGAAGGCAACTCCTAAAATATAAGAATAGGTTAGCGTTTTTGTTTGGTAGAGCCACAACACAAAGTTCACAATAAAGACACTGTTACTGGTCTTACAAGTACTTCCATGTGAAAACTAAGTGCACGCAAACATTCAGAAAAGACTAAAATCTATCAAGAATTATTTGTTGTTCTAGTAGTTAAGGGGCATGATGATGTCATCTTCAACAAAGAAAAGCGAAGTTAAGTTTTAGAAACCTTTTCAAATTGTTAGGATGAAAAAAGATAAACAGAGCACAAACAGTGAAATTCAGGGAACTCAAATTAGAAATTGTAGATGCTAAAAAGAAAAAGGAAACATAAACCAGATCCTTCACTCACCAATTCTCTGGCGCCCATTTACAGCCATCAGTATCCACCACATGCCAGCTGTAGGCATGCCTTGATTTCGAGGACTGATTCTCAAAACTGTTCCCCACACGTACAAAGAAAGGGAAAAGGGAGATTTCGAGGACATCAGCTTTGGAGAAAATTAATTTTGTTTAATCCATTGAATGGAAAATGAATCATGCAACATTTCCTTTTAACTTACCTTTGATGGATAAGATCTCCATGAATGAGAACCAAAGAACCAGCTTTCACTTCTATAGGCACAAAATCCTTTTGGTCATAAGAAGGGGAAGGCTGATCAAAGTACACCCCATTTTCCCCTCTAAGAAACCTTCTGACCAAGCCATCTTTAAACACCACAGAGCAGGAAAAAAAATATTAGACAAGGAAAATTCTAACAGGCTTATTCTTCTTGCAAGACAGAAGCGAAATGGGAGAAGGGAGTTACTTTTGTGAGATCCAGGAATGGCCCAAAGGCAACCGTTTAGTAGAGTTGCATCTTCCAGAGCCAGCCACATCCCCGTGCAAGTAGTTGGTTCAGTATACAGAAATGAATTATCCTGGTGTGGCACTACTTCACCTCCAATACCTGGTTGCTGTGAATAAATACCTTATTACTTCATGCACTTAAAATCAGGAAATGGCAAGAGCATGCATACTTGAAGAGATGCTGCCATGATGGCCATTTTCAAACAGCAAATTCAAAAAAAATAAAAAAAAAAGAACAGTGTTACCTTTCATACAACAAAAACTCACATGTTGTAGTTTAAAACAATCTCGTTGTATTAGATGCAAATAATAGAAATAAAAAAGTTTAAACTTTAAATCAATCTCCAGTTACAAATGTTTCCATTCTAAACATCTGAAAAAGCCAGCTCCAATCACTAAAAGAAGTCAGTTCCTTGACAAAAACATTGAAACAAAGGAATAGTTGCAACCCAAAAAATAGTAGAGTTAACATTATTTATGGACACGATCCAATGTAAATGTAGCAAATACTAGAGAATATAATAAATGAGAAGTTAAAATTGTTTAGATGTCACATCTTACAAATGCATGAACATTTTTCAAGAATATAATAATTAATGTGAGTGTATAAAGCAAAAACAAGAAACAATTGACAAAGTTAGGAATACAGCAAAATCATAAACGCCAGTTTTTACTATGTATGCCAAAGAATTTAAAGTCTGCTACATCATGTAATATACAAAGAACTTCACAAATTAAATGCAGGCCATTTATAAAGTTTTCAAAACAAATACATGTAAAAAGAAAAAGACAACAACAATGCCTTTGATTAACTTAAGGGTAAAAGGTATTCAAAACACAACACAACAGTCATAAATGGCAACACCACCAAAACAACAGAACCCAAGTTTTACAAGAAACAGAGGATGTCAATTTTAAAAAGATTTAAAATAAAAAACAATTGAAATCTTCTAAGTTCATCATACCAATCCAACAATGGCTACTCAAACACTTGAGTTACTGATTCATAAAATAAAATAAAATATTAGGGTTGCTACAGCAGTCTCTAGTATCATATCAGCCTTAACTGCAGAAATTCAGAGCTTAAAATTCACTATAAACCTTTTAGCTTTTTAAATTCACTATATTTCAAAGTATCCCTCTATTACTCTTTGACCTTACCCTATACAATGGCATATAGCATCCAGCACAGAACCCTAACAATTATTCAGAGCTTTTTTTCCATGCTAGATTCCTTAAATTTTGCAATCAATAGCAATCCCAGCAAATAAAGAATACGTAGTTAAGAAAAGAAAATATTTTCAAAAAAATCAAGTTTTGACCAAGTTAAAACATTGCTGTGCTTGCTTCACACAAATCTGCTATGCTACCTCGTAAAAGACCCTGGTAGTGTAAAGATATAAAATCCAAGGAAACCATAATGCCAACAAGCAGTAAGGCCATTTTCCATAATTAGGCCTTAGCTAAACTAGATAAAAAGTCAAGAATTGTCAAAAAGACAAAGCAAATGAAACTGTCAGCACTAGAAATATTAATAGTGTACCTTAAAAATGTACATGGACTGAATGATCACTGGTTTCTTGTAACCTAACGATGATAACAAACCAGAACATTTCTCAGAGCTAGAGAAGCCTTTGAACACCGGGTCAAGCTCATGGAGGGCTGCACAAAGTATATCCCACATATTACAATATTAGTACCGTTTTTTTTTCTCTGAACAAATGAAAATGCAATATTAATATTGTTCCTACAAGTACTATAAGGAAACTCCACTTCCAGAAGCATCATTGTGTAACATTAAAAAGTAACAACAGCAGATGCAATTTTCAAACAGCATACCGTGCCCCACTTTGTTAATAGATAGTTGCTTTGGTTGCTTTAAGCTTCCATCATCCCCAAATGCTTTTTCTGCCAAATATCACAATTATCAATTGTCTACCCTCTAAATCTAAACCTAAAAAAAATTGTGATTGTAACCACAACAGATACAGGGGATTAATTAGAATGGCACAAAAAAGGATAGGACAGGACAGGTCCCATTAACTACGCAATCAAAAACCTAAAAATTTAGTCTCCAAAAAGAAAACGAAAAGATAATAATAATAATAAAGAAAATTATACCTTCAAAGAAAAAAGAAATATTCTCAGCACTCTGGTAGAAGTAATCATCAGTAACCTTTCGCTGAAACAAAACAGAAACAACAACATCAGAGTTTATTTATTTGTAAAATAATATTAAAAAAAGAGAGAGAGAAACCTGATTCTTAGTAGAGAAAACAGAGACGTTAGTGTAATCAAAATCATCAAGTAACTTATCCATCCTCTTCATCATGGATTCGATATCTTCAGGGTTAGCAAATGATTCGATCACAAGATATCCTTGAGAATTGAACGAGTCGAGCTGGTCTGAACTCAGAGTTCCGGTGATCCCCATTGCTGTGACTCAGAGAGATTGATTGATAAATGAAATGACGAGGGATAAGAGAAGACAGCGAGCGAGCACATACGCCCTTCTTTTAAATATACATATATATAGTAATTGGAAATATATTAATTATTATTATTATTATTATTTTATTATAATAATAATGAGTAGTGTGAAAGAGGGAACCTACTTTGGATTTTTGTGCCGAATGTCCAAATCTGCTTCCTGTACTCGCTTTTGGAATTGAATTGAGTTCACACTAGGAAGTTGTAAGTTGTAACCCGTGATTGAGTTTGGGGAGTTATTTTTTAAAATATTTTTTATTTGAAAAAATAAAATTTTATTTTTAATATTATTATATTAAAATAATTTGAAAAAACTAAAAGAAAATAATTTCAAGCAAATAAAAAATAAAACAAATTAATTTTTTTTAAAAATATTTTTGAAAAGCAAAAACAAATATACTCTTAGAACTCGTACAAAAAACGTGTTTCGAAATGTGGTAACGGTTATTTTTTGTTTAAATAACATTAAATTATTTTTTAAAAATTATTCTTGATATTAAAATGATTGTAAACATAAAAAATAAATTTTAAGTAAAAATAAATTTAAATTTTTAAAAAATATCATTCCAAATGCATTCTCATAGGCCTCAAAGTTTGAAAGTGCATTAGTTTTTTAAAGTGTATTTATTTTGAAAATATATTAAATTAATATAATTTTAATAGGCTAATATTAAAAATTAAAATATTTAAAAAATTAAAAAATAATATATATCGTAATATTAAACACACACTTATTTATTAAATATATAAAAAAAAAATTCAAACTCAAGCTTTGGATTTGTTATTGACTAGTGTTCATTTTACCGGGTACATTTTCTTGAAAAAATATCAATAAGTGGATTTTGCGAGTAAATTCGTTGAATTTTTTTTCCAAAACTTTGAATATGGAAAGAAAAATATTATAAAATTAGAATAAATATTTTCCCACAAGCCCAACTTGATAAGATTGAAGGGAAGGAAGTTCTATCCTTTTCTATATTTTGTCTTTTATCCAATTTTTAATTGTGTGTACAAAATGTTTTCACACCACGCTGAGTTTGGTGATAATGCGAGAAATAAAAATATAAAATAAATATATTTTTAAGATTAGTTTTAAAATAACTGTGAAATCTATAAATATGTTAGGGAATGATTGAAAGATATTACCATTTGTTTTTGTTCGTTTTATTTTTAACTTTTAAGTTAAATAGTTCTTTTTTGTTAGAGAATATTTGGAAGTATAGTTTTAATTATTTTTTAAAATATATTAAAATAATATTTTTTTTATTTTTTATAATTTATTTTTAATATTAATAAATCATCAAGTGGATAACGGCTCTCCTGTCAAAAAGCACGCCTATTTCTATGACTATCTCCAAACCTCAGAATCCTAGGTTTGGTAATGGATCTAGAGCATGTTTGGGAACGCGGCTGCGGCTGCGGCCGCGTTCCCAAAAAATTTGAAAATTATTTTTTTTTTTGTTAAAATTTAATATGGTTTGTACGTTTTGGATCGTTTTGATGTGCTGATGTCAAAAATAATTTTTAAAAAATGAAAAAACATCATTGGCATGTATTTTGACACGAAAAGTTATTTGAAAAGCACCCGCAACCACACTGCCAAACACGCTCCTAATGTGAATACATACAGGGGTTGATGGTGGTGGGTTCAACTTAGGATCTCTGTCTTTCAATCAATATGAAGTGATTTCACAGTGCACTTGTGCATGAAAATACAAAAATAGCACTCCATGCTAGCCCAATAATTTCTTACTTTTAAAGGCATAACTATTATTTATTGGGCAATTACAAAGTAAAAAAAAACCTTTATTTTTGGGTCAATTTAAAAATGTCAAAAATCCCATTACAAAGACACTTTCACCCTTAACCATTAGCCTATGAAGTTTTTCATTTGAAGGACAAGATAGTAAAAATATTATTCTCATCCACAATGTAATGTGTCCAGCGAACAATGTTTTACCATCCTTTAGATGATGTTTGATTATTATTTCAGGATAAAAAAGATAGAAATAATAAAGATAAAAAAGACAAGATAGAAAAGAAGACGAAGACAAAATTGTGTGTTACTAGTGATGTACAAGACAAAGTGACTGTCTCTGTATTTTATTTGATTATGGTGGATAAAACATAATAAAATATGAAAAAAATTATTTTACTCTTAATATGTATTTTTGTCGAACTTACTATTTTAAAAAATATTTAGATGTTATTATTTTTTACTTTAGTTTATATTAAGTGTTGAAATTAATAATATTATAATAACCTTATTTGTAAAATCATGATTGACTTGACAGGTTGATCCGAGATTTGAACTGGTCCAAGTTTAAGAAAAAATAGAAGAATGATTGACTTCACTTGACCCAGTCAAAAACCTGTGTCAATCCAAGATAAAACATAGATAAAAACCCTATTTATTTTTTTTGAAAAAAAATTGGTCAAAATAAGGTTATTTTGATTATTTTTTTGAAAAAATAATAATTAGGTCAGCCTGTTTAACCCTCCCAAACTATAACCTGAACCTTGCATCGGGTTGAACTCTCTAGTCGAGTTTTAAATCTAAGATAATAACAATTTTTATTTGTATGTTGACCCTCCCAGCTCGTGACCTGGGCCTTGCTTCAATCGACCACTACGTCAGGTTTTAAAACTATGATAATAACAATTTTTCCTTGCTTTGAGTTGACCCTCAAATCAAGTTTTAAAATTATAATAATAATCACTTTTATTTTATGTTGACTCAGGTTGACCCTTCTAACACTTGACTCGGGCCTTAGCCTAGGTCGACCCCCGACTCAGATTTTAAAACTATAATAGTAATCACTTTTGTCCTTACATAGACCTGGGTCAACAGGGTCAACTGTCAACCTCACTCGTGACTCGAGCCTTTCTTAGGTCGACTTCTAAATCGGGTTTAAAACTATAATGATAACCACTTTTATTTTTAGGCTAACCCGAGTTAACCTAACTTGTGATCCAGGCTTTTCCTCGAATCAACTCTCGAGATGAGTTTTAAAATTATAATAATTATTATTTTTATCCTTATATATGATGGTTAAACAATTTTGGAATTATAAATTTTTTATAGTGATATTTTAAAAATAAAAAATAATAAATATTATCTCTGAAGACAAGTCTCCTCTTTACCTCATGTTTTGAAAATATAAAAATTCACATCAAAATTATTTTAAAAACAAATTTATTTTTATATCTTTATCTCTATCAACCAAACACATTTCTATTTTCACTATAGTCGTCCTTTCTATTGTAGGAGAGTAATCAAACCCTAATAATCACATTTCTATTTTCACTATCTCCGTTCCTTCTATCTATCTAGAAGAGTAACCAGACACTCCCTCGTAGTTTTCCTTTTTATCATGTTGTGGAGAAATGGAGACCGAAAACGTTGAATGAGGCAATAGAACTAGCTGAGATGGAATATGGAAAACACTATTAAATCCCTTTCCTTTCCGCTTACAAGTCACCGCCCAAACCTAATGCCAGCTACACTTTCAACCAGAATAATAAACCACTGGAGCCTAGCTTGACACCTCAAAAATTAACCCAAACAGAATTAATGAGAAGGGCAGAGAGGGAGATGGGGCAATGTTACTGGTGCGGTGAACAATATGACCCTAAACATAGGTGCAAAAGGAGGCAATTGTTTATCATTGAAGTGGGAAGGGATGAAGATTGGGAATGTCAACAATCGGAAGATTGGGAAGCAGCTACAGAGGATGAAGTTGAAACCGTGCATGTTCCTCCAAGTGGAGAATTGTAGGGATGGAGTGTCAGAAATGTCGACAGAGCGATCTAGCATTACAGCCATAGTGTTTTTGTTCAAACTGCAGCAAAATTATATGGGAATAATTTGTGCAAATCTATCCTCATTTCCTTTCCAATATCCACTTATCAGGGAAAATCAGGATAGCCATCTACCTTCTCTAATTAAAACAAGGGCACAAACAGGGGAATTTATTCCTTTGAAATTTGCGAGTAGCGGTGTTTTTTGGGAATTATTTTGAACTTCCGGTGGTAACTTTTCTCCAATACAATTTCAAAGACGACATTGACGAGGTGAGGCCTCCAATAGTTTCCACTAAATAACTCGTTCCTGGAACTTTCATCTGTTTTAGCAGTCTTTTGATAATCGCCAAGGCTCACTTTTCAGTCTCTGTAGCAGTCTTTCAGCGATTATTAAGAGTCACTTTTCAGTCTCTGAACATCCACCAGCTGGTAAAGATCACCTCTTCGTTGCTTTGTCAAGGGGAGGTTTGTCCTGAATGTTTTTGACACAAGACAATAATATAAAGAGAAAAAAAGCAAACGAAAATTAATCGGTAACATCTGGAAACAATGGGAATCTGCAATATTGGAAGGCACATCACCTTCTCACTTCAAGTAGTGAATAGTCAATCTCTGCTATAATTATGTCCTCCTCATGCTCAGTAGTGGCCAGAACTTCTCCAAACTGTAACTCATAGTTTTTTTTGTGAATGGCTTAGTTGCAGAAATAGACCAATAGAATGAAGAAATGATGAAATTACTCACAGGTCCTACAAGAGTGGAATGGCCCCAGGCCACATAACCAGCTGCAACATCCCGAGCTGGCGAACAAGTTGCCACATATAGCTGTCATTTAGAAGTTACCATAAAAGAAGCACCTGTGAGAAACTCCTGACAGGTTTCTACAGAAAAACCAAACTCATGAAAACATGTAGTGTTGCATTGGAGAACTTGCAAATTCTTTCAGAAGGTTGGTTTCTGGCAATGAAGAAAATAGGTCGCAAAGTGGTAGGAAATTCACATTTTGATACTAAAGCACAGTGCACATGCAGTCCTTATAAATGTTTCACTTTGTATATTTTTACACACAGACCAATATTGAAGCCAACAATCACTTGTACTAATAACATGAATCTCCTTTAAGTTTCTCACCCCTCATTTATGTTACTTTTAATCTTTCCAGGAACAACTAATACTGGAAAAGGAAAGAGCAGTTTAGGGGCCACTTGGAATTGTGTTCCAAACAGCATTTCTAAAAAAACTGAATTTGTTTTTTGCTAAAAATTATTTTTTTTATATTGTTGGATCATTTTGATGAGCTGGTGTCAAAAATGATTTTTTTAAAAATGAAAAAATACTATTTTAATGCATTTCCGAGCGAAAAGTATTTTGAAAAGCAACCACTACCACACTCTCAAACACCACCTCAAACTGAAATAAGACTTATCTTCTAGGGCAATAGAGAGAACTGCCCAGAATAGCAATTACAAAATCTAATAATTACATGTACCTCAATCTCACTATAGTGAAGCCCCACATTTTACCACAAAGGCACAGACTAAGAGGTTGATGCAGTGACCAATTTAACCACTAGAAGGAGGGCATCATCCGATGATCATGTATTTACTGGCAGGGGAGCCAATGTTAGGTGAATTTGTAATTATGTTCTGGTTTTAAGAATGGTTTTTAAAAATCATCGGTTCATCATGTAAAATTGTCTTCTGTTTCTGTTCCTCTTAGGGGATGACTCATCCCCCCTCTTGTAAATAGTAAATACATGCTCTGTTTTACTTTTTAATTCAAAATAATCTTATTTTTATCAAAAGGAGAGGGAGGGAGGGATAGAGAGAGAGAATTTGCATGCAAGGTATTGCTTCAACCTTTACAAGAACGCAAAAGTTCAAAATACTGATATTGAAACATTTGAAGCTCTATAATTTCCACATTAAAAAAGGTGTTTGATACATTACCTGATTATCCGCAGCCCTGTGAATGAAATGAGAAGGTAGTAATCAGCAAGATTCCCTAACCATAATCTAGAACTAAAAAATAGCAAACATCACACTCTTTTATGTTTCTATCATGAAGATCACTGGCTTATCAAAGAAGGGAGGACAGCTCTGAGAAGGGAAAGTTCAAAACTTCATGTTGGTTAAAATGTCTAGAAATAAAGCATACAATAAAAATGTTTGGGGTACACGGGAATAATTCCAGATATACTTGACCATGTAAATAAAGCAGTACCTTGCCCTCTGCAATAACTCCCAATGTAATGGTCCAGTGGTCATGTTGAATGCCCCAGGATAGCATATCAAATGAGCACCTGGTGCCAAAAGCAGTTACCGTCAGAATTCGGTCTATTTATAAACTCAACAATCAACATGATCAGCAGCATAAAAGTCTGACAATTGTGGGAAGGGCAAGAATTTTCAAAAAACTAGAAGCCTACACTACAACAGAGAAACGATGGATGATATTAAAGATGATACGATGGTTGATATTGAAGATGATACGAAGGATGATATTAAAGCTGAGAGCTTTACAGAATGCACCATACAAAGCTATGTAAATCCAAAATATGTCATATCTTTGACCGTCAATGGAAGTGCTGAAACAAGAGATATAATTGTAAAAGAACATGACAAATGTTACATTTAGGATAAGAAAAATTATTACACAGAACCTTAAGAGTGTGCTAGACTTTTTCTCCCTGTTTGCTAAACTCAATAGATGCAAGAGATGTTGTGTAATAAAAGATGCCAATAGGTGCGTTAAGAAGCAAAATCTAATAAACCTGGAAGTAATGGTATGCTAGTATTACGACTAGATCTGATCCAAGACCTCTTAAGCACTTCTACATAGGACTTGATTTTAATAAAGTATTGTTACTGATTAGTGGAGGGAAGAAGGAGCTCGCAACTTACCCAGTATTACTAAAACAGAGGTTTCCTACAGTTGTAAGTAAATTAATAGATAGATATCATGAGTTCTATTACTAGTGGTCACTTATATGCTAACATAATCACCTAAATTATGCTACTTGCAACAAATATTCCATTATCAGCAGGCAGATCGACAAGAACAAGAAAAGTATGTTACTGGTCAACTGAAGGAAGAAACAAACCTCTTGCTGCATATATAATTGCCAGTTCCTGAAAACGAATATCATAGCAGATTCCTATACCAATACGACCAACTTCTGCAAGGCCCAATCCATGATTAACTTCCCAATCCCGAGAAAACAAAACAACAATAACAATAGGGTGTTTGTCTCAACTGAGAATGGAGGTGTGAAACAGATGAACAGGATCAACAAAAAACTTCAATATAAGAATTGCTACTGCACATTAAAAAAAGAGCAGCAATTTAATGGCTACTGCTATGTATTCTCATTTATCTGATGTTCTACAAACAAAAACATTATGTTGGAGACTTGCATTTCCAATAGGACTCCTGAGCAGCACTTGCTGTTCAAAAGGAACCACAATCCAGAATGAGATACTATGGGGTCATCAACTGAGTCATGAGCATGAACCAAATGATTTGAAGTGGTGGCCAAGCTGCGTTCAACAGTTTAATTGGAAAAGGTATTTGTGATGGGAATCTCAGGAGGCTAATCCACAAACAACATACCACAATTTTTTTCTTTCAATTATACATTTACAAGGCCATTTGAAACCAAAGAGATATGACTTTGCACTATAGTTAGATCAGAAGTCAAACCAATCAAGAATACCCAAGGGATTCCAAGAATTCTAAACTTCATGAGCACAAGGGCATCTCAATGGAAACAATTGAAAACCAGAAAAGAAGTGCTCCAGAATGCAGTGTAAGAATCTTTGCCACTGAACCTCGACAAAGTTCTTTATCAGAATGTATATGCTATCTCAACAGGCACTTGAGAAAGGTGTAATAAATTCTCAGACTTGAAAATTGAATTTTAAGGAACAGAAAACCTGTGTCCACAATGGTCGGAGTCTCCCCTGCTGTTAGAGTCTTCGATTCTATAAAAGTGATCTTCCCAGGAATGTCAATATCAAAAAGGTGTATCTGCAGTTACACACAAACAATGACTTAAGAGATTGTCATCATGATCAAATAGCATCATACAACTGATCTGTATAATCACTATTCTCTGCCTGTATACTAAAGTGAAGTTTGAATTCAATATCTCATCATGCTTTTATGTGTACCTTCCGGTGCTTGGCTTTCAACTTTCCGTCAATATCAAAGACACAACATGTATTATACAGCCGGTCCCCAGAACGTTCTGGTATAGAGCCACCCACAATTGTGATCTTCAGAAGACGAGCAGCTTCAGAGAGCATGGCTGTAGAAGGAGACGCCTCACCACCTGCATCAATGTCCTCAGCATAAACTGGGAAACTATCATTCGAATACGGGCTATTCCATATTTCCTGTAATAAACACAACAAACCCACAGCATCAGTTGAAAAGTTTTCTACCAAACATGAAAGCCAGAATTTTCTGTCTTCAAAAAAAAAAAAAAAAAAAACCTCCATCTAACCGCATTTATACATCAAAAACACTCGTTGAGTAATAAGAATCATGATTACATGATGATTACCAGGGCGTATAATTTAATTTAGCAATAAAAATA
>Ga0307515_10010077_pt1 | contig 18175 bp, 15 predicted proteins | sample 17_EM_MG_FD_194513 | JGI IMG/M metagenome (GOLD analysis project Ga0307515, IMG submission 194513) | Populus trichocarpa ectomycorrhiza microbial communities from riparian zone in the Pacific Northwest, United States - 17_EM | ecosystem: Host-associated > Plants > Roots > Unclassified | place... | reverse complement strand
CCGCGGTCAGCCCGAGCACGGCGAAGAGGCGCTCGCCGCCGGGCAGCTGCAGGTTCACCGCGGGCGAGCCACGGTCGAAGCGGCGCTCTTCCGAGGACGCCCGCGCGGCCAGGGTGCGGATCAGGTCCGTCAGTTCGTCGTTGGAGGCGGCCACGGGGGCGGCCTGGGTGCGGCGGCCGTCGGTGTGCTGGACGAAGACCCGGTCGTAGCGGTTGACCGCGATCGTCTCCACCGTCGGATCGGCCAGCAGCGGCTGCAGGCCGCCGAGGCCGAACATCTCGTCGAGCACCTGCTCGACGAGGCCCTGCTCGGTGCCGGAGTCCACCAGTTCGCGTCCGGCGACCAGCTCGGCCTCGCTGTGTGCGGCGATCGCGCGCTCGAGGACCTCGCGGCCGATCTCCCGCCGCCTCGCCAGCGGCAGCGGGCCCTCCCCCGGGCCCGTCTCGGCCTCGACGCGTGCGGGCAGCTCCGTGGTGAGGGCCCGCCGCAGCCGCTTGTGTAGCCGCGGCCCGGCGCCGTCGGCCTCGATGGCGGCCGTGGACGGTTCCGTGGGTCGCCTGCTCGCCGTCATGTCGGCGGCTCCGACCCGGTCGGCGACGACGGACCACGTCCACGGGACAGGTCATCGGCGGAAGGCTGCTGGCGCCCGGGAATGACATCCGTGTGGGAAGGCTGAGCGATCGTGCCGCCGCCCGTGCGTTGTTGCCGTGCGGCCGCGGCAGCCGAGGCGGCTGTGGCCGGCGGCGGGGTGGCGGAAGTGGGTGTGGCCAGGCTGCGCGCGAGCGCGGCGACGTGGCGGGCGAGTCCGCCGGTGCGGCGGCGGCGCGTGTGTGGTGGTCGGTGGCCGGTGAGGGTGGCTGCGGCGGCCGGATCGTGGGGCAGGCGGCCGATGGTCGGCACGCCGAGTTCGCGTTCGACCTCGGCGGTCGGGTAGCCGTCGCCGGTGAGCAGCAGGCCGGGCCGTGGTGTCCAGCGGGCCAGCTCGGTCAACCGGGCTGCGGTGTGCGCGAGATCCTCGCCACGGGTGCCGCTGATCAGCACGAGGGTGTCCGCCTGGCGGGCGATCGGCTCGGCGGGTGTGCCGGGATCGACCCGGCCGCAGTCGGCCAGCACGATCACCCCGGGTTCGCCGGCGGCGGCGGGCAGCAGCTGGGGTTGGGCCATGGCCAGGGTGTGCAGGGCGGCGCGGGCGTGCCCGCTGCCGGGCGGGGCGGCCAGCGCGCGAGCGCCGCCCGGGAGTTCGTGGGTGTGGTCCCACACCACTTCCGGGCGGTGGTGGCGGCGCGCTGCGGCGGCGAGGCTCGCCAGTCCGGGCGTGGCCGGGAGGTGGAACCTCACCGCCAGGTCGCCGCCGGCCGGGTCGATCTCGGCGATCATCCGGCGGGTGTGAGCGCTGTCGGGCCAGTGCGCGGCAAGGGCGACGGCCAAGGTGGTAACTCCCGGCGAGCCGTGGACCGAGCACAGTGCGATCAGCATCAGCGGCCACCGCCCGCGGGCTGCATCACCAGGGCGAGCTGCCCGGCGGGGACCTGGGCCAGCGCCACGGCGTCGGTGGCGGTGAGGTCGAGCGAGATCACGGCGGTTTGGTCCGTCGCCGCCCCTGCGACGCCGACCGCCGTGGCGGGCCAGGTCGTTCCCGCCGCCGGGGCCGGCACGGTGGTTGTGGGCTGTGTTGGGGTGGCGGTCACGATCACGGTGAGCGGGGTTCCGGCGGTCAGTTCGGGCGGGAACTGTCCGGGCTTGACCCCGACCGCGACGATCGCCCGGCCGACGGTGGGTAGCTGCGCGGCGCCGACCGCGTCGGGGGTCAGGAGCGCGCCGGGCCCGAGGGTGGTCGCCATCGGCCGGCCGAGGACGCTGGCAGCCTGATCAGCCGGGACGAGCGCAGCGCCCGGCGATGCGGAGACGTCGACCGTGCGCAGGTCCGTAGCCGCCAGCACGTGCCCGACGGTGACGGGCTTGGCCATCGCCAGGGTCGGCGTCCGGTCCTGGGTGCTGGTGGTCCACCAGATCGCTCCGCCGGCGCACAGCACGACCAGCAGCACCCCGGCCGCCAGGTGCGGCAATGTCCGCGGGCCACGCCGGGACGTCGGCGTGGCGGGTGCGCCGGTGCGGTCCAGCCACCACCCCGGTGCCGGTGCGCCGGCCGGCTTCTGGCCGTGCGCGGGAGTGTCGGTAGTGGTCACGAGAGGCCCCCTCAGGCATAGCTCGCCCATGCCGCGAAATCTGCGGTGTTGCGCGAAAACCGGTGTCAGGAAACGAATGTCGGTGTTGGTGTGGGTAGGCGAGCGGGATCTATCCGGTGCCGAGCGCTTGCGCCTCGGCGACTCGCAGTGCGGTGGCGGCGGTGGTGGTCAGGTCCGGGAAGGCGCCTGCGGCTCCTCCGCCGGCCCAGGTGACGCGCCAGGACACCGTGGCGGTGACCGGGAACCGTTCGCCGGGCTGGCCGGCCGAGGATCTCTGGTAGGTGTGCCCGCAATCCGGTGACGCGGCCTGCGGCGCCCCGCCGGCGGGGAACGGGGTTCCGGGACCGGTGCAGGTGACGGTGGTGCCGTCGCCGGTGTCCCACGACACCGACGTCGGGGTGGCGGTCGCGGTGACCGACACCGCGGGCACCGCTGCCGTTGCCGCGTGCGGCTGCCACATCGCCCGGTCCAGCCACAGCCACGTCGGCAGCCGGACCAGCTGTGTCACTGCTGGGCTCGAGGTGATCCTGGGGCTCGGCAGCCGCAGCTGCGCGGCCGCCTGGGCGGCGAGCTGCTGCGGCGACGGTGCCGGGGCGGCGCCCGGTGCTTGCCCGTCGGCGATCCACACCGGTGCCCGGAACAGCGCGTCGCGCGACCCTGGCCCGGAGCACTGGTAGACGTACCACGCGCCGCCCTGACCAGGCGCCTGTACCAGCTCGGGACCGAGGCTCGTGAGGGATGCGAAGCGGACGCCGTCGGATGCCGCGGGGTGCAGGCGATGGCTCGCGGTCTGGACACCGTTGGCCGGTGGCTGGTAGTCGCTGCGCACGTACGAGCAGTTCGCCCGGGTGTCCTCGCCGCCGACGATCCGGTCGCCCGGTGGCGGCGCGGGATTCCGGTGGCCGTCCTGGGTTTTCGGCGCGCTGGGTTGCCGACCGGGCCGGGGTGCGGGTGCGTCGTGGCCGCGCTGGCCGGCGCCGAGCTCGCAGCCGGCGTAGGGGCTCTGCCTGCAGTCGACGTCGCCGTACCAGTCCCTGGCGAGCGCGGGCGTGAGGCTCGCGAGCAGCACCGCCGAGGCTGCGGTGGCAACGATTCCGAACCGGCGAGCCGTGGTCAGCATGATCCGGTCGATTCCACAGCGAATCGGGTCACGCGCCAGGAACCGTCGACCGCGAGTTTGGCCTCGGCGTTGATGAGGTGTTTGCCGCCGGGTTCGTTGTCGGCGGGCTGTCCGGTGTCCGCCCGGTACTTCAGCCAGTGGCTCGCGTCCGAGCAGTCGCTGATGATGACCGTTGTGGGCTCGTATTGGGAGTCGACGGACTGTGCGACCGGGGCGTTGGTCGGGGTGCCTTTGCTGACGAGGCCGTTGTAGTGGTCGGCATACAGCTGCCGGGACAGCACCTGCAGCGCGTCGCCGGTGGCGTGCGCGGCCAGCCGGGGCGACTGCCAGTCCGATGTGGTCGCCGCGGCGGCGACGTCCTCCCACATGCCCAGGTAGGCCTCGACCGCCTGCTGCCTCGCCGCGCTGGCGGGCGATGGGGTCGTCGCTGTCGGTGCCGCGGACCTCGGCGTGCTTGTCGGCGGCGTGGTGGCCGCGACGCTGCCCGAGCTGCAGGCGCTCGCGGCGACGGCGAGGCGAGGCCGCCGGTTGGGGGTCGTCGCGCTTCTCTGCCGGTCGCGCGGGAGCGGGAGGGCGGTGTGGACAGGCAAGATGGTGGGCAGGGTGATCATGCGAGGGCGGGAGGGGTCGTGCAGCTGCCGGTGAATGGCCTCTGGTGGGTCCTCGGCGCTGCTCTGATCGGCTTGGGGCTTGGCGCCGCCGCGAGCACGCTCACGCGGCGGCTGTTGCGGGGGGAACGCGATATCGCCGGGTCGTGGTGGCTGGGTGGTGCGGTCACCGCGGTGCTGCTGGCGGTGCTGGCTTGGCGAGTCGGTGCTCGCGGTGAGGTCGCAGTGTACGGATTCGCCGCCGTCCTGGCCGTGCCGCTGGCCATCGTCGACTGGTGCGAACATCGCCTGCCGCGCCTGGTGGCCTGGCCGCAACTCGCCGGCGTGGTCGCCGGTTTCGGGGCCTTGTGCCTGGCGCGCCACGAGGTCGAACCGGGCGTGCGCGCAGTGGGCGGCCTGGTTGCCGCCGGTGGGCTGATCCTCGTGCTGGCCGTGCTCACCCGCGGTGGCGTGGGGGCCGGGGACATCGGCGTCGCAGCAGTGGTCGGCGCCGTGACCGGCTGGATCGGCTGGCCGCAGGTGGCGGGCGCGCTGGTGGTGGCTTCCCTCGTGGCGTTGCTGCTCGTCGTCGTTCCCGGCGCGCACCGCCGCGACGAGCAGGAGCGCTCGACGGTGCCGTTCGGGCCCTGCCTGTTCGGCGGCGCGCTGGTCATGTTCCTGGCCGGCGGCTGAGCCCAGCGCGGCGTCGGCGCCCCGTCCGCGCGTCGGCGAACTCCCGACACGGGGACGGGTCACCGTGACGTGAACGGAGCCCACCGGGCGGTGTGCCGGTCCGGATTCTCGCGAAGCGCCCGGCGTGGAAATCGCTACGTCGGCGGCGTACGTGAAGGGCTGCACAGAGGTGCCGTGGCCGTGTGGTTGGTTCATGACCTGGCCTTTCGCGGGAAGACGGGGTGGGGAGGCGGCCGGCGAGTGGAGGGTGGTTGTCGCCGGCCGCCTCCCGGGGAGGCGGCCACCATCGACGTGGGGTGGGTGGTGGCCGCGGGCTCACGAGCCCCGAGGTGGTGTCACCGTGTTCGGCGGTGCATCGGCCTGGGGACCGTCAGCACCAGGGCAGGCTGGTCGGGTCCCCGCCACCACCGGGGTAGGTGTGCTGGGTGATCGACCACAGGTCGCCGCGCATCCAGCCGGATCGCCAGCCTGCCGAGGTCTGCACGCTCAGCCAGCCCCACACGTAGCCGTCGGACCCGGGGATCTGGCAGCCGCCCCAGGCGGTCTGCCCGGGGTAGGCCAGGCCGACGACCGTGCCGCGGGGCACCGAGGTGCGCAGCCGGGCGGCCGAGGCATTGATGTCGACCTCGATCGCGCTCTGCGTCGACATCACCCGCCCCTCGCGTGTCGTCCCGCCCGCGCGGGTGGCGTGGCCGCCGAAGGGCATGGCCGTCAGGCCGTTGATCCGGGTACCGTCCGGTGCGATCACCGGCGCCGAGGAATCGACCTCGCTCGGGCTCCCGACGTCGCGCGCCGCGCTGTGCGCGGCCGGCGATGTCACCGGCGCGTGGGCGGTGGCCGCCTCGGCGAGGCCGGCCCCTCCGACTACGGTCGCCATCGCGGCGGCGACCACGAGCCCGAGTCGAACTCGATGAGACAACATCATTTCTGCTCCTCTTGTGAAATTTCTTGACCGAAATTCGAGGAGTCCCACCCGAGCCTAAGGTTCACGGAAAGCGTTCCCCGTCCGAGGAGAGTTCCGATTGACCTTCGACGCGTGCACCGTCCTGCCAGGTTCCCCAACCCGTCGGCACACGCAAGAGCTCGGACTTACTGTGGTGACCCACGATCAGCGCCTGTGTTTGCTGATGTCGCCCACGCTGCCCTTGAAGACAATCGAAGTCAAGAGCACTGCGACGACCTATTTTGTTGTTCTGCGACTACCCGTTTGCGGGCAGCATTGACTATCTTTCGACTGTTATTGATTGACGCGAGTCAGCTTCCACGCGTCATCATGCGCACTCGGCTATCCGCTGAATCGCGAGCCATATGCCGAGGCGTCACCCCGGGGCACGCCCAAAGGGGCGGGGTTCGCCGGTGCTTCGTTGCCCTGGCCCGGCTGGCCGGAGAGTTGTCGGCCGGACGCGGCCGTGGGGCCCTTCTACGAGATCCGGGTGCCGTCGGGAGCCAGGACCGGTGCCCCGCTGGGGGCCGCGTCGGTGATCGAGCCTTCGCGGGTGTCGGGGCTGACCGAGGCGGCGGCCGGGGCGGAGTGGTGCGTCGTCGCGGCGGAGGCGGCGCCCGCTCCGGCGAAGATCCCGGCGACGATGAAGGTTCCGGCGAGGATGGCCCGGACGATCTGGGTGTTCTGCATGGCGGTTCCTTTCGGTTGGTGCGGTGGTGGCCGCGGTGATGTGTTTCCGATGCCCGCACGGGATTGCGCGGGCGCCTGTGGGTGGCCGTGGGCCTCAGCGGGTGAAGGCGTGCACGGATGGGGCGGCCAGCCGTTCGTGGCAGCGGCCGAGGAGGTACTCACGGCGCAGCTCGGTGACACGGGCCTCGGCGAACGCGTCCAAGCTGGGAAGTGGGACAACATCCTTGTTGAACGCGGGGTCGGTGCGGAACTCGACCAGCTCGGCAGGCTCGTACGGATCCAGGTTCACGCCCACGTGTTCCACTCCTGGTGCGATGTAGACGAACGATCCGGGGCCGTGCACGATCGGCGTCATGTCGGGGCCGGTGAGGGACGCGATCCTGCCTCGCACGACATAAACTTGGATCTCGGAGTCGGCATGGATGTGCGCGAGCGCGTGGTGTCCGCCGGCCATCCGTACCTTCCCGGACGACAGGGTCCGGATCGGGGCCAGACCGGAGTGCACCGCGACGGTGAGCTGCTGGCGCTGTGGTCCCATGACGGGCTCGCCGAGTTCCCCGGTCGCGATCTGGATGTCGTTCTGAGTCATGATCGTTTCCCTTACGTGTGCGGGTTTCCCGTTTGAGTGGGTGACTGGAGACGGTTGGGGTCATGCCCGATCGCCGTGGGCGTTGGCGCGTTGTGTGCGCCGGTGACGACCGGTTCCGTGGCGAGGCGCGGCCCGAGTGGGCTGTGGCGAGAAACCTGGAACATGGGCGATGAGACGCCGGAAGACCACGATCAAGGGGCCGGATCCGAGAGCCAGCAACACCGTGCCAGGCGCCAGCGCCCCGGCGTGCAGCGCGTTCGCGGGGCCGAGCAGCGCGGTGCCGGCGGCGACGAAGGCCGCGTCGAGGCCGATGCGTACCAGCGCGGTGCGGCGAGATCGTGCGCGGCCGAGGTCGTCGCGCGCTCCGGCGAGGGCGAGCATGATCCCGTCCCGGGGAAGGGAGCCAAGGCCGGCAAGCAGATAGACGGCGATGCCGCAGCAGAAGAGGGGTGCGCCGATCAGGAACGCGGCCACGCGGAACGGCAGACCCGCAGCAGCCGGGAGGACCGCCAGGAGGAGGTCGGCGACGGCTGCGGGAATCACGAGGCCGGTCGCAGTCGCGAGTCCGGGACGGATGCGCAGCGGGATGAAGGTCGTGGCCAGCAGGAACTGGCATGCGATGAGGCTCTCGCCGAATGTCCAGCCGAGCGCGTGGCTGACGCCGGCGTGGAGTACGTCCATGGGGAGCATGCCCAGCCGGGACCACACCAGCAGGCCGATGCCGCCGCCCATCGCGGCGGTACCGACGGCGAGTGCGCCCAGCCGGGCGATCAGTCGCTGGTCACCGATCGCCGCGGCCGGCGTTGCCCGCGAAACATGTGTCGCCATGGGGTCACCCTTTCTGTGATGCCTTCTGCAGTGGCGCGCGGAGTACGGGGCCCGCTTCATACTCGCCCGTGATATCTGACCAACCGATCCAGATCAATACTCTCGGTTATCAGTCAAATCCGGGGCGCTTGTCAAGCTTGACGTGTATGAGGCTTCTAGCTGCACCTTTGAGTCGATCTACCTAAAGCGTGCACGTCACTCTGCGTAGATGTCAACCCGATTGGACGACTATTTTTCCCGACCCACTCTCTCCGTTTTTCGGGCAGCACAAATGGCTCGTTTTCGCGAGGAAAACGAGCTCCAGCGAGTATTGACCGTCTTATTTTTCGCGGTCTGATGCGCGGTTGCGTTGACGAGCTGTTCAGCTACGTGCGGGACATGGCAGCTCCGCTGGTTCGGTGGTCACCGGGCCGCGTCGGCGGGCTGCCGGCGCGGGCGGCGACTCGGCCGAAGAGGAAGGCGGTCGAGTACTCGTCCACCCGGTACGCGGCCGCCAGCGGGTAGTCCGCCGCGGCCATGCCGGCCACCAGAGCGTGTTCGGAGTCGATCTGGATGAATCCGGCGAATCGTGGCCGTCGTCGGGGATCGATGTCGTAGGCCACGTGCGACCATCCTGTCTCGTCGTCTCGAACGAGGAGCACGGTGTTCACGTACGGCTCAGTGCCGTGGTCGCTGTCGTGCGCGATCATGCGTTGCCTCGATCTCGTCGTCTTCGTGGGGTAGCACGGTCGCCGGCGATGCGCATCGGGGCATCGAGCGGCCGCGCCCGTGCGCGCCGACGCCTCGGCATTGAGGTGTTCGCGGACCGGACGGCGCGCCCCGTCGGGGCGGCGCCGTCCGGCGCGACCTCATCGTCCGACCGGGTCGGCCGATGAGGATTGCACGCTGGAGTGCCGCGCGAGCGGCGGTGGTCGACGCGTGGCACCGACGGGGCCTGCCCAGCCCCTGGTGTCGGTGCACGCGCGCCGATCGCTACTCCATGGCGTGCTCCCCTGCCGTGGGGCCGACCCCGTACGACGCGTTGCCGGTTGCGGCTGCGTGTCGCGAAAAGGGTGTGACCCAACCCGGTCCCGCCGCGAATGGCGGTCCGGATCTCCATCGACGCGGCAACGATAAGCCCGTCGTGAGTGGTGGTGTCAATGCGGGAAAACCCGCATTTGCCACAGGCGGTGCCGGTTTCCTGCGATCGAAGTACGTGTTGACACGTAGCAGCGCCCGGCCTGGCCACGTAGCCGGCTACCGCGTGCAGTATTCCCAGCTGAGCGTCACTGACGCGCCCCGCCGGCACTCCGGCAGTCGGAGTGCCGTCAGCCTCGCCGGTGTTGAAGTATAGCGGCCTTTTCGATCGATCGACCCATTTTGAGCAAATCGCAGACAGACAGAGAAATTGGGTGCGATCCTCAGGACGGGTACGTGCCTGCGAATACGTGGGTACGGCATCGGCTACGTAGGTTCGGCTCAGAAAGTTACGTGCGCACGCTGATGGCGCGACGGCCCCGGTTGACGATGCTGGACTCAAGACACGTCACGGGCGCGCACCGGTGGCCTGCGGCCGACGGTTCATGACGGCCGCTGAGGATGCAGCTTTTGTCTGCGACGGTGTGCTCTCTTCTCGTCGTGTTCACGCCGGCCCGAGCGCGCGAGGACGTGCAGCTGGGCGAAAAACGATGTACTGGGGAGGGCGGCATGACGCCTGAACTCTTTGACGACCCGGACTACTGGGAGCGGGCGCACGAGTCCGCCACAGCACTCCGCGAGCGGGGATCGGCGCACCGGGCGACCCTGCCCAGCGGTGTCCGAGCGTGGGTGATCGGTGACTACGCCGACGCACGGGCCGCCCTCGCCGACCCGCGCTTGAGCAAGGACGGCGCGGAGCTGCGCCGGATCCTCGGCGAGCAGCTGGTGAAGCTCGGCAAGGACCCCGAGCAGTCGCGGATGTTCGGGTCGAGCCTGCTGATGATGGACGACCCCCGGCACGCCGAGCTGCGTGCCCTGGTGTCCAAGGTCTTCACGCTGCGCCGCATCCAGCTGCTCCGGCCCAGGATCGAGCGTCTGGCCGCCGGCCTGCTCGACGATCTGCCCCGCCGACGCCCGGTCGACGTGATCGAGCACTTCGCGTTCCCGTTGCCGCTCATCGTGATCTGTGAGCTGCTCGGCGTTCCGCTGGACGAGCGCGCACCGTTGCGCGAGTGGACCGCGGCGTTGATGGAAGACGACCCCGATCGGGTCCTTCCGGCCTCGCACGCGATGCAGGACTACTTCGACAAGCTGATCATCGCCAAACGCAGCGCGCCGGACGACGGCCTGCTCTCGGCGTTGGTCACGTTGTCGGACAACGGTGATCTCCGCGGCGATGAGCTGATGGACATGGTGTTCCTGCTGCTCGTCGCCGGCCATGAGACGTCGACCAACCTGATCGGCAACGGCATGCGGAACCTGCTCGCTATCCCCGAGCGGTGGCGATTGCTCGGGGACCGTCCGGCGCTAATTCCCCGAGCCATCGAGGAGATGCTGCGCCACGACTGCCCGATCCGCATGGCGCCCTACCGATGGACCAAGGAACCGGTCCGCTACGGCGACGTCCTCATCCCGGCCGGCGAGATCGTGCTCGTGTCGCTGCTGAGCGCCGGCCGCGATCCCGCGCAGTATCCGAACCCCGATGAGCTGGACCTGCACCGGGAGGCGAAGCATCTGAGTTTCGGGCAGGGAATCCACTACTGCCTGGGCGCGCCGCTCGCGCGGCTGGAAGCCGAGATCGCGTTCACCGCTCTCACACGCACGTTTCCGCGCGCGTGCCTGGCCGTCGACGAGACGCAGCTGCGGCACAAGCCGAGTGTGATCATGCACGGTCTCGACAGCCTGCCCGTGCTGCTGAGCGGGGGACGGTCACGGTGGGCCGTCGTACTGACCGCGTTGCGGCGGCTCATCCGTTGGCAGGTTCGACGTCGCGCAGGTACCGGATAGCGATCTCCGTTCGTGAGGTCAGGCCCCATTTGAGCAGGATGTTCTGGATGTGCTTCTCGACCGTCCGCGGGCTGATCCTCAGGGCCTGCCCGATTGCCGGGTTGTTCAGCGCCTTGGCGACCAGCTCGGCGACCTCCAGCTCGCGCTTGGTCAGCATCTCGGCATGCTGCGGCGCGGCGGGGGAGGTACCAGCCGCGCCGAACGGCTCCTGAGCCAGCTTGTACACCGCGTCCATCGACCGGGCGAGGGCCTCGCCGACGGCGATCTGGTTGTCGAACTCGTCGCCGAACTTCTTTCGCGCGGCACCCTCGAACTGCCGCAGTACTCGCAGGAATGGCCGCAGGCCCAGCACACTGGTCTGGGTCAACCGCTGCGCCACGCGGGCGCCGCCGAGCAGCTGTGCACCGCGCTCGTAGTCGCCGAGCCGCATCGCGATCAGCGAAGTCACGAACAGCGACCAGGGCGGCCCGCCCTTGTCGTTGATCGCGAGCTGAATCCCGAGCGCTTTCTGGGCGTGCTGTGCCGCCACCTTCGCGTCCCCGTGCAGCAATTCAGCCAGTGCGCAGGTCCACCTGGCCCACGAGATGGACCACTGTGCTTCGGCCACGGTCGCCAGCTCCAGCACCCGTGCGCTTTCGGCGAACGCAGCCTCGGGGCTGCCGAAGAAGATCGTGGACATCGCCCCGTAGAGCGCGGCCATGAAACGCAGCCCGTCCTCGCCGGCTTCGCGGAATGTCTCCTCGGCGCGGGCCAGCAGCGCAATGCTGTCCCGCGCGCGACTGGGGTCAGGCTCGGCGAGCCACAGCCGGGTGCCCCGGCTGAAGAGCAAAGGACCGAACGATTCGGAGCAGCCCAGCTGGCGGGCGACGTCCTCGGCTTCCGCCTGCGCGGCTGCGGCGGCGTCACTGCCCTGGATCTGCGCCATCCACGAGATCAGGCACAAGGCGGCCAGCTGTCGATGGCTCGGCTGGGCTGGATGGCGGTCGAGCCCGCGGGCCAGCATCCTGCGGGCGTCGTTCTGCACGCCGGCGAACACGAACGCGCTGGAGCTGGTGAGATCGACGGGCAGCTCGATCCCCTGGGCTGCGGTCGCCGTCGTCGCCAGGAGGTGATGCTGGGCTGCGCGAGCGTTCGGGAACTCCGCACGCAGCCGGAGCATCACGTCCGGCTGCCCCGCACCGAACCAATGTTTCCGAGCGCGCGCCGCGAAGTCCAGAAAGTGCTGTGCGTGCGCATCCCGGATCTTCGGTTCCTCACCTGAGGCGGTGATGATCTGCATGCCGAACTGCCGGATGAGCTCGAGCATGCGGTAGCGGGTCCGGCCACCGACCGAATCCGTCACCAGCAGGGACTTCCGCACGAGGCAGGCCAGCAGCGACTGCACCTCCGAGCGGTCGATGCCGTTGTCAGCGCAGACCGCGCTCGCTGCATCGAGGTCGAACCCGCCCTCGAAGACCGACACGAGCGCCAGCATCCGCTGTTCCGCGGTGCCCAGCAGGTCGTAGGACCACGCGATGGCGGCGTGCATCGTGCGGTGGTGGTTCTGCTCGGACGGTCCACCCACGAGCAGCTGCAGCAGTCTGGGGTGCTCGACGACCTCCCGCAGCGTCATCACGTCGAGCTGACCGGCAGCCAGTTCGATGGCCAAGGGCAGGCCGTCGAGCAGCTCGCACAAGCGGCGCGCCAGCGCGTGGTCCGCGTCGCTGATCACGGCTCCTGCTGCGCGAGCCCGGTCCAGGAGCAGGCTCAGGGCTTCCGCGGGCGGCAACGGGTGCACCTTCAGGACATGTTCGCCCGACACCCCCACCCGAACACGGCTGGTCGCCACGGCCGTCAGTGCCGGCGCAGCCGGCAGCAGCCTGGTCAGCAGCTGAGGAACCTGGCCTGAGCGCGAGGCGGCGTCGACGAGATGCTCGCAGTTGTCCAGCATCAGCAGCGCACGTCGGTCGTGGAAGAACTCGATCATCCTGTCCAGCGCCGGTCCGTCTGCGTTGTCGCCGAGGCCCAGCTGGTCCGCGCAGGCGGCCGCGACCAGGTCGCCTTGCGCCGACACGTCGTCGAGCCGGACGACCCAGACGCCGTCCGGATAGGCGTCTGCCGCGGTCAGGTCGTCGGCCAGCCGGTGCAACAGGCGGCTCTTCCCGACGCCGCCGCCGCCGAAGAGGGTGACCAGACGTGCACTGGCCAGCAGATCCTTCGCCCCGTCGATCAGGTCGGAACGGCCGACGAAGCTGGTCATCTGCGCGCCGCCCGCCGATGCCGAGGCACCGGCGGGCCGTGCGTCCGGATCGGCCCTGGAGTCCCCCGGCTCGGCGCTGCGGCCGCTTTCGGTCATGCTTTCCCCGCCCCGTGCCTTGAGCGCGGCAGACGCGCGCGCCTGACGCCGCCCACCGCTGTCCTCGCCGATCCGGCAACGACAGCTCGCTCACCCCTGCACCGCCCGCCCCGGCCCGCCGCATGTCACAGTGCAGCCGCAGCGGTCAGTTACCCAACGTGTCCAGCGATCGGTCAGCCCTTGCCGCCCGGGTGGTGACGCCCAAGCGGCGAGTCAGCTTCGACCTGATCTTCGCAATGCCCGAACAGAGGCCTCTGACCTGCGCAGACCCTGCTTCGCAACATCTCGTGAAAGCCTAACTGACAATCCGGCCAACCTGACACCACTGGCTCCCGCGAGAAGTTTCAGATGTCGCCGAATCACTCATTTGGCCTAATATTTGAGCACCATCAGTTACCGTGCGAGTGGGCACGAGGTAACTCGTCACGCCCGAGTGACACCGCCGGAACGGGGGTCACATAGGCAGCCACCGGCTTCGCCGGCGCAGACGGCATTCTCCTGAATCGGACGGACCTAACGGGATTCTCGAGCACTGTGATCGGATTCGGCGGCCTGGAGGTCGGTGGCGGCTCGGACCAGGTTCCGGCCGTCTGCCTTGGCGCGGTAGAGAGCTCGGTCTGCCCGTTCGAAGGCCTCGTCGAAGTGGTCGCCGTGCAGGGGAATGGTGGCGACGCCGATGGACACGGTGCGGATCTCCTCGGGCCGCCGGACGCCGTGTTCGTCGGCCAGGCCCATGATCCACACATCGCCACCGGCGGCTTTGGTGATCGGGATCGTCATGGCTTCGACCGCGGCGCGGATCCGCTCCGCGACCGCGACCGCGGCATCGAGGTCGGTGTCGGGCAGCAGCAGCACCATCTCCTCGCCGCCCCATCGGCAGGCCAGGTCGCCCGGCCGCGACAGCTCGTGCAGAAGGGCGCCGATGGCGGCGAGAACCTCGTCGCCGGTGGTGTGCCCGTAGGTGTCGTTGACCTTCTTGAAGAGGTCGAGGTCGAGGAGCACCATCCCCGTCGATTCCCCGACGTGCGCGGCCCGGGCGAGAACCTTGGCGGCCTCCTTCTCGAAGGCGCCGACCATCAGGAGCCCGGTGCGCTTGTCGATCTCCGCGGTGTAGGTCAGCTCGTCGATTTTCTGCTGCTGCTCCTCCAGCCGCTGGCCGCGGCTGGTGAGGTAGGCGCCGACCGGGACGATGACCAGCAGGATCGGTGACCAGGCGAGTGCCCACCACGCGATCATCGCCGCGATCAGCAGGGTCACCACGATCTCGACGTTGTCCGACCGGTCACCGACCATGTGGACCCGTAAGGCACGCTGCCAGCCGTCCTCCCGCTCGCCCCGCGGCTGGTCCCACACCGTCGACGCCAGCCCGCGTGCCGCGCCCACCATGACCGTCTGCGCGGCGTAGTAGGCGGAGATCCCGCCCAGCAGGCCAAGCACCGCCAATGCGCCGGGCAAAACCTGTTCGCCGGTGCCCCACTCGGACAACGGGGTCAGGCGCGCCACGGCGTGGACGCCGAGCGCCGAGCAGCAGATGGCGATGGAGCTGTGGATGAATTTGTAGGGTGGCTTCCGGGCGATCCACCATCGATGAAACCGCACGAGGCCGATCAGCAGGATCGCCAGCGGCACCGGCAATACGAGCGCCGCCGCGAAGAAGACCAGGCTGGTGTGGTCGATGTGGGTCTTGTCGCCGTCGCGGCCGCGCCGTCGTTCCTCGGCGGCGTTCGTCACGATCGCGTAGGCGGTAGCCGCGGCGAACAGCAAGACGAAGCGGACCCAGGCCAGCGAGTCGATGCCGACGCGCAGCGCACGGACGGATTCGATCAGAACCCAGGCGAGGACGAGCGGCTCGGCGATCAGCGCCCAGGTCACCGGGCGCCGGCCCCACTCCCACAGTCGCCACCTGGAACGCGGGTGGGAGACGACGCGGGCGGCGTGCCGGGCCTGGCTGATCACGCGGGTGAGACAGATCGCCACGCGCTGCATTACCCTCAGCACAGCACGCCGGTGGGACTCCCCTGCCCTGCTCGGCTGCTGGAGGACCGCGGGACTGCCCCCTCGCGGAGGTGATGACGATGTCGGTTCAGCCGGGTCATCCCGGGACTTCTTCATGCCGGTTTCCTCCCCTTGGCCCATCGACATGTGGAGGTGCGCTGTGCGCAATTGTGGCGACCGCGAAACCTGATCCCACCGGGGAATCCTGAGTCACTGTCTCCTGCCCATCGCAGGCGACTCCCGCTTTTCCTTTCGTGTGGAGGTAATCCGATGACCCTTTCGTTCGTCCCTGGCGACCGCGAGAGCTGAGCACACGTCACGCCTCTGCGGTACTCCTGACCTGCGGCGATTGCTGGAACCGTCGCCATTGGACAGCACATCCGCCTGTCAGGAGTACCCCGAGGCTGCCCACAAGGGCAACTGCCATTCCGGCGGAAGAGATCTGGGCGATGGCACCTGCGGTGATTGCTCCCAACCCCTGGGCCGCGCGAAGAATCGTGCTGGTTAGGCCATTCGCCGTACCGGCAACGCTTTCGTCGACACGCTCGGTCAAATCGGCCGTCGCGGCGATGTAGTAGACGCTGCACGCACCGGACGCCACCAACAGGATTCCGGCGCCGAGAACCAGCCACTGCCACGCGCTTCCGTCACGCGTCGCCAATCCGGACGCCATCGGTTCGAGCCAGAACAGTGCCAGCGGTACGACACTGAGGACGGCCAGGGGACCCATCAACTGCGATGTGCGGTTTCCGGGCTGCCGTTCCATCCACCGGGCCCCGGCGACCATCCCGATGCAGTCAGCCGCCAGCAGCGGGCCGACAACCCACCGCGGCGCGCCCAGCTCCCCCACCAGCGGCACGATGACGGCGTCCGCCGCGGCGGTGCAGCCGATCAGGGCGATGAATGCGACGAGCAGCCGTACCGCCCTGTCGTCGCGCACGAGATTCGCGGCGGTCCGCAGCTGCGTGAACAAGCCCGCCACCGCCGACCGGCCGGTCGAGGCGAGGTCGGCCGGCGCCGCCCGATCGCGCAGGCAGCTGCGCAGGAGGATCGCGGCGAGCACGAAGGTGGCGACGTCGACGACGAGGGCCCAGCTGGTTCCGATGACCAGGACCACCGCCGCGGCGCCGCCGAGGCCGACGAGCTGACCGACCTCCCTGATCAGCACCAGCCGCGCGCGGCCAGGCCCGTTGAGGTCGTTGCGCGCCGGGTCTTGCGGGCTCACTCCTGTCTCGTCGACCAGGTGGTCGGCCAAGACTTGGCGGACCAGGGCGCCTTGGGCGCCTTTGACGGGCACCTGGAGCACGGCGACCGCCATCGTCCCTGCGAACAGGAGCAGGATCGGAGCTCCCGGGATCGCCATCAGCGCCACGCACAGGGCCTGCAGTAACAGGCAGGTGACCATCAACTCCCGCCGCCGATGTCGGTCGGCCAAGCCCGCCAGCAGCGGTCCGGCAACCAGCGGCGCCAGAAAGCTGGCCGCGTACGCAGCACCGGTCCATGCCGCGGACCCAGTGCGATCGAAAACCACGAGCGCCACAGCCACCTTGGCAAGTTGATCCCCGGCGACCGAACCGAGTTCGCCCACCCACATGGCGGTGAATTCGCCGCCACGAGGCAATCGTGAACGCTCCGGCCGCGTCCCCAACTGACGAGCCATGACCGGATACCCCACGTGCTAGTTAGCGACAGCCGAAACCCGTCCGGCCCAGCTTAAGGGAAGATCATCAGTCAGGTAGCACGCATTCACGGAACCACTCGAACAGACCACAATGGGCGCATGTTCAGCGAATCAATCGACCCCTCAGTCCGTATCCACTCCCTCTGACTCGCCCCTGTCGATGCCCTCCAGCCGACACATGACGAATTGATTGTCCGGGGCGGCACCATCACTGATTCCCACGGCATGGAAGCGGAACGATCGCCACTCGCCGATCGCCGTTCGGAGGCCCGCCTCCACCGGCTCACATCGTTTGCCAGGACGAACCGCGGCCTCATGAAGCAGCGCGATCACGTCGGCGACCTGCTCCGGATGAATCATCGACCGCAGGCTGCTGTTGGCCGGCACCGGCACATCGATCTTGGCGTAGTCGTCACTCGTCATGACGACGGCGTCATGAACAGTGTCGATGATGACGAGCGGGTCGGTGATGATCGCCGCATAAGCTCCGAGCTGCCGCAGCAGCGGCCCCGGCAAGACCTTGTGGAGCGTGCTCAGATCGACCCTCATCGAGAAGCCCGCGTAGAAGTTCTCCCCCTTCCTGCGGCCAACGGCGCGGACTCCTTGCCGGGTGCCGGTCGCGACATGCCACTGTTCCATGAACTTGATCAACGGGCTGTCGATCTCAGCGTCCCGGAAGTCCTGCATGATCGCGGTCGTCGCGACCCGGAAGTCCTCGGTCAGGATCCCGTCCATGAAGCGGTACGGGTTACGGCCGCTCTCTCCGCCATGCCAGTCATCACCCGGTGGCTCGACCCCGTAGAGCCGCGGTGCGTCCTCTCCCCACCAGTGTCGCAACGCCTCGCCGCTGCCGGGCGGCGGCTCCTCCCACTCCCATGTCGCAATCGCCGGCACTGGCGGGAACGCCTCGCCTACTGGCACGTAGCACGCCAGCACGGCGATCAGGGCGCCGTCTCGGCCGCCCAGGGCCGGCTTGACCCAGACCGTGTACGCGTCTTGGTTGTACCGTCTCGTCGCGCGTTGCTCGGTGTGGGTCTCGCGCACGAGGTCGACAAGCGGTGCGACCACCCGCTTGGCGATGACGCCGGCGTGGTTGATCGACACTCCGGTGTAGAGCGTCTCGCCGATGGCGTACAGCATGCCGTCCTCGTCCAGCGCAAGCCACTGCCCGGCGTGACGTGTCCCCTTCGAATTCGCTGTCGTCATCGACATGTACCCCTGTTGACGTGGTAACGGCTCAGAAGGTGGCGCCGCCGTCCAACTGCAGGATGGCGCCGGTCATGAAGGCGGCCTCGTCGCTGGCGAGGTAGAGGGCCGCGCCCTGGATCTCGTGCGGCTGGCCGATCCGGCGCAGCGCGGCGGTCCGCTCGAGGACGTTCACGACCTTGTCGTCCCAGGCGCTGGCCATCTGGGTCGCGAACGGCCCGCACTGAATCGCGTTCACCCGCACACCTAGGGGGCCGAGCGACTGGGCGAACGCCTCGGTCAGCGTGTTGAGTCCCGCCTTGGCCACCGCATACGGCACGAACGGATCCTTCGGTCGAACCGCCCCGGTAGAGGTGAT
>Ga0307515_10010076_pt1 | contig 18177 bp, 9 predicted proteins | sample 17_EM_MG_FD_194513 | JGI IMG/M metagenome (GOLD analysis project Ga0307515, IMG submission 194513) | Populus trichocarpa ectomycorrhiza microbial communities from riparian zone in the Pacific Northwest, United States - 17_EM | ecosystem: Host-associated > Plants > Roots > Unclassified | place... | reverse complement strand
CGGGTTTAAAAACTATGCTTGGGATTGATTTTTACAATATCCAACAAATTAATTATACTTGTCTTCGTCACTGCAAACTTCAACAACACCGACCAGCATCCAACCATCTCTTCATCATTCAACACCACTAGCACCGCCAATCATAGCATTTATTAGCCGGGATCACATCCTCTGTATAGAACCGAATAGATTTATTTTTACATTTCATTAACCTGTGATTAAATTAGGTAATTCATTTCCTTTTAGAACTGATAGATATATGTAAGAATTGGAGTTATTTTTAATAGGTTTTGATTTTTTTTTAAGATCAAAATGGTAGTTTAATTATCTGGTTTGATTATTTGTAAATTTTTTTTCGGTTTCTAGATTGTTTTTTTTTTTTTTGAAAAATCCAAAATCCAAAACCGAAAATCGAATTAAATAAATTTTCTTTAATATTACAAATTAGGACTTGTTCAAATTTAACTGAAAGTCAAGGATGCTTTTTTTTTTTTGAAACATTTAGCGTTCTTTTAACATCCATGAAGCAAGTTTTTGTTTGAAGGGAAAGTTTTTCATTAACCTATGATTAAATTTGGTTATTTATTTATTTTTGGTTTGATTTTGCTTTTTTTTTTTTTGTAAATCGAATAAGTCTAAATGGGATTAAAAAAAGTTGAGTTTTTTTTCACTTTTTTTTTTATATATAGAAAAGAAGGTTGTTTATTCTATTTTATTATATATAATGATTTTTTTGGTTTGATTTCTTGGATTTTTTTATTTTAAAAATCTTAAAACAAAACTAATTGAATTGATTTTTTTTAATTTGTTAACCGAGATTATCCAATAGATTTAGAAAAACTCTGATTTGATTAATTCAAAATCAATTTTTACAAATATTATGAATAATTCAGTTATTTTGCTCACCCATTATCATCCAATGAATAATGTAATTTTCTTCCCTAATGCATATCAGCAGCAAGTACCAACTAATTCAAGAGGAGCTCGGTCAAACGGTCAATTCTCATACATTTCTACGTGGCATTTATCAAGCTCCTGAATGAAAAATCCGTCAAAGGTCAACCATAGTGACGGTCAACCTCCGAAAAACCCACAGTTTGCTCCTTGATCATCCTCTTCAACGACTTCTGCTACTCCATCATCAACCATCTCTCTCTGTTTCGATCTGAAAAGAAATGGAAATGGATTCCATTTCCAAAAAAAACGATGATTTCCCAATTCTTTCCTATCTTCTATCCCAAACTGATCCAAACTCTCAACAGTTTGATCAAAACCTGTCAGCCCATTTTCCCTATTTGAACTACCCAAAGGTCCTCTCCTCGCTGACCCAAGCCATCCCCTCCTCCGCCACCAATATCTTCCTCCTCCTCAAATCTCTCGGTCCTCGACCCAACCCAGACGTTGTCTCCATGGCCCGATCCAACTTGACCCAGATGCAAGAACCAGGTAAAACGGAGATATACAAGGCAGTGTTGAAGTTGGAGGAGATGCATGAGGAATATGAGAGGCAGTTAAAGGAAGTAGAAGAGATGCTTGTTGGTGTTTATAAGGATGTTGTTGTAAGAGAGATAGAGAGCGGTGAGCAAGTTGATGAGGAGGTTGTTGCTATACTTAGAGAAGCAGAGAGTGGTGGGGCTGTGGGACGAGTGAATCTTTCTGCGCGTCAGTTGAGGTTGATTCCTGAATCCATTGGCAGACTTCATGGCTTGCTTGTCCTCAATCTCTCTCAAAATCAGCTAGAGGTATCATAATTTTCTACTGTTTCTTTTCTTTTTAATGTTTTGTCATGGAGAAAGTGGTAGTGTGTTATTTGTTTTAGTTCACTGGTATACATATTTTCTTTTAGATGACTTTGCTTGCGATATTTTCTAGCATCTGCTAAAGTAATCACTCTTTGCCATTCATATACTCATCTCTGCTAAAAGCTAAATGAGTTGGTTAGCAACAACTTTACTGCTTCACTGTTGGTATGCTTCTAAACCTTTTAGCCACCAATCTAAGGTAAGGTGTGATAATTTTAGTCTGCTGATTATCCATGAGCAAGCTGGCATCAAGTATTGGTTTGCTCTTGATTTAATCAGCAAAAAGTTTCAAGCTGCAATCCCAATCAGGGAACAAGTATAAATTCTGATGTTTTCTTCCCTTTAATCAGCTAATATGTTTGGTGTGTTAACAAACTAATGGGTCAAATATTGCCCATGTCTATTGCATATAAATTTGTGTATGGAAAAAAAAAAAGATGAATGGAAAGAAAGAAAGGTTTTAGAGGAGGAGTGTCTTTTATCCCTTACCAGCTAAATATCCAAGGCTCAGTTTAGGCATTAATCATAGGCTAGAGCTTTCAAGTACACAAGACATCCCTAGAAGTATCTTAAATCTTCATCCTTGCTGTGTAAAAGTTTGTTTTGTCTTTGCTAGTCGTGATGGGCTTTCGGGTCTAAATATAATATGGTGGTTTGCTATGCTAAGGTGGAGGTTGGTGTTTAGCATGCTCAAATTACAAGCTTAGACAATTCATATAGGTTGATTTAGCTATTCGTACATGAACTGTTATTGTTCACAAGAACTTGTATTGATTCATGCAGTCATCAGTAGCCTTGAACAGATTCACAAGTTTTTTTTGTGTCCTAGATGACTTTGAATGGTGAAGATTATGTTATTGATGCAACTAGTGGACATTATTTTTGTTGATTAGAATATGGTGTTTGAGTTTTTCTTGATATATGGTTCATTTGTTTGGGGAAACAGGTCCTTCCTGATTCAATTGCGGGACTTGAGAAACTTGTGGAGCTTGATGTGTCTTCCAATCTTTTAGTTTTCCTGCCAGATTCAATTGGATTGTTGCGAAATCTTAAGATCCTAAATGTGTCAGCAAACAAGGTGAAGGCCCTCCCTGAGAGCATTGCTCTTTCCAGGTGATCCTCATTTTCTGTGTTCTCTTCCCAGTTTATCTTTCAAATCACCGTTTTTGGTAGATTTTTTCTTAACTTCCATTTTTGTCTGCCCTTTTCATTTGGTCTGCTGTTGAAAACTTGATTTGTCTTTTGTTGTAGTTCACTGGTGGAGATAGATGCAAGCTTTAACAACTTGGTATCTTTGCCGGCTAATATTGGATATGGACTGGTGAATCTTGAAAGGCTTTCAGTTCAGTTGAATAAGATCCGTCTTCTTCCACCTTCTATTTGTGAAATGAAGTCTCTGAGATTTTTGGATGTTCATTTCAATATGCTGCGAGGCCTGCCACGAGCAATAGGGAGATTAACAAATTTAGAGGTCCTGAATCTGAGCAGTAATTTCAGTGACTTGGAAGAACTTCCTGAAGAAATTGGTGATTTAATTAACCTCAGGGAGCTCGATCTCAGCAACAACCAAATCCGAGCTCTTCCTGACAGGTTTGCCAGGCTAGAAAATCTAACCAAGCTCGACTTGAATGAAAATCCACTGTTAGTTCCGCCAAAAGAGATAGTGAATAAGGGGGTTCAAGCTATAAGGGAATTTATGGCAAAGAGGTGGCTGGATATGGTAGAGGAAAAGCAGACGAACATGGTCGAGGCAAACCAGCAAGCAGCGCAGAGTGGGTGGCTGGTATGGGGCTCGTCCATGGTTAGTAACTTTGTTTCCGGGGTTTCCCAAAGTGTTTCAGGTTATCTAGGAGAAACATCTCCAAAAGATCCTTATCTGGACCAACTGCTCTGAAATGGTCTGTTCTTTGAGCTTCTGGTTTCTGCAAATTCTGTGTGAATACTTTTATAGTAAACAAACAGACAGTCGATAAGATAGTTCTTCGGTCTCTCTATGCTTGTGATTCTCTTGAATTATAGATCGAGTTTGTGTATGGAAACATTATCAATACCTGCTTAGAGGAGTGTAATAGCACGATGGTACAATTGCCCGTACAATTGTCCTTTTGTTTTTCTGTACAATTATTATAAGTGAAACCAAAATCTAAATCTTTTATCTTCCTTATAGGATAATTAAAATGAATTTACATTCTTCTTTGCATTTTGCATGTATTAAATGTTTAATAATAATAAGATAAAATTTAACTTAGACGATTCTAAGAATTTACTTAAGTTAAACTGTTAAATCTAGAATTCTGTATAAATTGATTGATTGTTTGGGATAACCAAATAAATTGATCAATCGCTATTCATTATTAATGAATACTTATGAATTCTATAATAATCGATTGACCGATTGCTCTGACCAATATGAACCAGTCAACCATTTTAGTTGCCAGTAAAAGTGTAACAACTATAAATAACTAGTTGTTGTTATTATTATTATTATTATTATTATTATTATTATATATATATATATATATATATATATATAGTCTAATTGTAAAATTAGTAAGAGAATCCAAACATATATGATATACAAGTTATTCTTAGAGTAAAACTACAACAAAATCATGAATCTTCGATCATACTTTAATTTATGCTATTAAATCTTTATATTTTAGCACAAAGAGTATTCAATTTTATTATCATTACACCTAAACACTTCCACATCTTATAAGTGTTATCTATTAAGGTATAGAGATATTAAAACTTCACCAATGGCAAAACCTTGAAGATGATATATCTTCAAGTAAGAAAAATCTTGAAGAAAAAATTTCTTCAATTGATGTAAAAAGCTTGATGTGGATTCATTAAGTGACAATTATACTCTTGAACTTGGACTAGTAAAGGAATACAATACTCAAGAATGATTTAGTATTGAAGGTGTGGATGCCGGCTTGCCGAACCACATCAAAAACAAGTTTGCAAATTCTCTTCCTTAACTCTTTACTTTAAGTATTTTAAGTTATTGCATTTACTTAAATAATTTGTCTTAATTGTAAAAATTAGTGATACACCTAATTCGCCTCTCTTAAGTGTTAAGTTGCTTTAATCCTTAAAACAGTCTGGACCTGAGCTACCATTGAGGCTGGCTACTCACTCTGATCTTAATGCACTGACTATGCTTAGATAATTAGAAGGTGTGGCTGGCCTCCAGGTAACCAAAGACGAGAAATGGGTTGTTATCGATCTTATCCCTAATCCATTTGTCATCAATATAAGTGATCCGGTTCAGGTAATTTAGGTATTAAATTTCTTGAAAGTGATTATTGTAGTAACAACTCAAATATGTTGGCATTGACAGTTAAGAAGAGATATTGATGAGTAAAGTAACAGCCATGCTAATATCGAGAGAAACCACAATTCTATAACTCATAATAATTATATATCTTTTTAAGAAGCATAACAATTTTTATGTGATTATATTGTGGATGTTATCTATGTTAATATAATTATTGATAATAATTTTGATTAATTAGCAATTTACTTACCATCTAAATGTTTGTTTTGTGTATTGCTTGAATGAAAAATACTCTGGCTTTTTTTCTTCACCCAAATCATTTCATTATGGTACTAGTTTCTTTAAATGAGTTTTTTTTTTACCATTTAGCATGTTATGATCATGTACTCTGTTCTTTTAGGTTCTTGGAAATGGAAGATACATGAGTGTTCACCATAGGGTCATGAATAACAAGGTACTAAGTTGAATATCATTGGCAATGTTTTATGTGTCGGGTTTTCTGAAACATATATACACAAAAAAATTATAAATTTTAATTTTTTTTAGGAAGTTTCAAGGATCTCGTTAGATAGATCTAGGGTTATTTAAGGTTTATTCAAATATTACATGGAGATCAAATGTTCTTTTCAGCTTTCAATATTTGCTTTAAGGCTGGGTTGTCACAAATCACAAGTTATCTAAGTGTCCAGCCTCTAACGGTAATCCACACGAACCACCAGTGAGAAGTCTCTTAAACCCTTTTTATAAAAGAGGGATTGTTATACCTTATAGCGCAAGCTCTTTTCATTTATGTTATATGTGTTTATGTATTTTACTTTTCTCACCTTCACACCACGGGAAATAAGAGGCATAACATTTTATTTATAGGAAAACCTAAAAACCCTAAATGGTAAAATATCAATTTGACTCTTAAATAATATCACATATATTATTTTAGGCTAATTTTAGAAATTTATTCAATCAAGCCCTTACTTGATCTTTCTAGGTCTAGAATTGTAATTCCCTGTATAAATCACACTTCAATCCTTAACTTCTAAAACTTATTTACAATTAAGTCACACTTCATTAATTATCCCATTTTAATTTATGACCAATGATTCTTATGTGTGTGATCCATTAGATTCCCTAATAAGTTGGTCTAAACATAAATCACAATCCTAAATAAAATAGGATTAAATAAATAACACGATCAAAGAGTTGATGTCTTATCCCAAGTGCAGGAGTGTCGAAGTAATAAATAACCCGACAAGACTGGGGTCGAACCACAGGGAGGTCAACTATACAAATTACAAATAAAGAGAAAGATTTGAAGAGAATAATAACAGAAAAGGAGTTGAAGAGAGTTTTGGGATGTGATATTGGTGTAAGGATTAAATAATGATAAAACAAATGTCAAAGTTAGAGGATTCACTAATGGTATTTCAAATAAATATAATATAAACTCTTTTTATTACTCAATTGGAAACCACACACAAAGGAGGTTCCAATCGGATGATTTATCGTTATTAGTTCATTATAAATTATTAACATGATCATATTAATCATCTTATCTAAGTAACACCATACTTATAAATATCATCAGGCATTCATGTTGCTAACTTATGTTAATAACAAATCAAGTTCCTCGCATAACAACGATGTAGGCCGAAGACTATGAATGATCAAGCATTTGATGTACCAAGTGTTATACAACATAAATCTAGATAGTCATTTAACAAGCAAGGTATTACAAATTGGTAAGATAAAAAGATAAGACATGTTAATGGCAATCTTTCTTGGATATAAACATTAAAGTCCATGTTGAGTTTATATTATACCTATTCTAACACCATTAGTGAAACCTTTTCACCTTGACATAATTAACTTAGCTAAACATAATGAAGAAGAAAAACATAAATAAACAATATAAGAACATAAACATGATATAAGTTAACTAAGTATAGGAAATGAAATGAAAAAGCATAAACAAGAGATTAATATAGTATGAAAGAAAACTTGAACATTACAAAGATATAAAGAAAAAAAGCAAGAACATGATCTTGATCTGAAAACCAAGATGATTAAATATATGGAAAATGCCTCATTTTATAGGCTAAAATTTGGCACTATTGATTGGTTGACAAATTATTTAGTTGGTGGCCAACCATTGATTTAGTGGCTGGTTATTGACATTGTTGGCTGGCCAAAACGTCATTGCTAACATCATAATTTGAGCCCTTTGTTTCATGAAAGCTGTGGGCAATTGTCTTAGCTTTCCAATAAAAAAAACCAGAGCTCATTTGGACTTTTAGAACTTAAGATATGAACTGAAAACCGAACAGTGTTTGAGCTGCAGGACAAATTTCGACTTCTCCGTTGTTGCTAAGATTTGAACTTGAAAACGGCAGAATTGAGTCTTGGACTCTTCATAAAAGTTTTAGGTCTATGTCTTAAGTTTCCATCCATATAAAGCAGACCAAAATCCAAGGTCTATAGCTCCAGATATGATCCAATAATCGAATGGTGTTCCAGTTTGGAATTGAAGCAGCATCTCTTCTCTTAGCCTAGTCCTCTTTTTGTCTCTTCACTTTCAATAGTTAATCACATCAATCAATCATTTGAATTGTGAGATATACCTGCATTTAAAACAAACATTTACCATAAATTAAAGATATATTATATTATCAGACTTGTTATTATAAACATGCTTTAGTTAGGGAATTTAATGATACTTTAGTGTAATATGATGATATAAAGCCTTAATAAGAATGCACTTTTAAGTACTAATCAATAAATTAAACAAATTAATTTATTATGAATTTAAAAATTGATTGATTTATATCTAAAGATCAAGTAAAATGTCTAGCAACATGTCATGATCCTTCAAATATTAGAAAAGTCACAAGTGGTTTGACTTAACCTTTCAGTAACTAGTTTATGTGTAATTATTATCCCTTCATCAATAATATTTTGATTTCGACATTATAGCATGTAGAGTGTCTACTATGTCAAATTATGTTTGTTATCAACACCATAGTCATTGATTCTTTGAATCAGATTTGAAACTCTTTTCAAATCTCATTCCACATTATGTAAGGATTTACAATCAATACTAATTGAGAATAAATGATTTATTTTTCCTAATTCACCTAGAGTGATGAGTCATCTCTTAATTACTTAAATATCTTCATATAGTTCATGTTATACTCAATATCTACACATTTGTTACGCGTGATTAGGATAACGTGTAGCGGGATCAAAACATAACACTCTCTATGTAAGTTAACTTAGTGATCTCAAGTCTAAAGGTCACTTATACAAACATCATATGGGCTTTTCCATAGACACAATTGATCTCTTTATATGGAATTCTCATGTGGGTTAGTTCAGTCTACATGTCATCTGACAAGCACTTACATATTAGTTTTAGGTATCCCTCATACCTCAACTTATGAGAACAAATGTTTCCTTTCATAAAAAAAAGAAGCACATAATATATACAGTCTCAACAAATCTAATTAACATCCAGTATTAATAAAGCATTGACTAGAAACATTTAGGAACAATGGTTTCATGCAATAGGCATCCCATAATTATAACAATTTTATAATTTTCTTTGCAAAATATTTTTATCATAAGAACTTTATCTTTACTCTAAATCTATTAATCAAATATTAGATTCATTAATAAAATATTAAATAAATATTAAAGATATTAATAAGTTAAATATATTTACACAAACAAAGTCAATGTCACATGTAACCAACTAATTGACTACAAGGAATATACACTAACATTATGCATCAAATAAAGACATAATGATGGGGCCAATTGAAGATTTAATTGATGAGGAACACCTTCCAGTGTATCAAAACTACACTCATGCGGAGTTTTTTGAGGAATTTTACAAGCAAGAAGGATCAAGGAGGATAGTTAAAGAAGTTTTTGAGTTGTAAATTGAAGACTAACTCTCTATTGTTATGTATCATAATCATTTTGGGAAGTTAACGTTGTCCTCTTATTACAACATTTAAAAACATCGTTATGGTGTTTACTTTGCATTCCACATGGGTTCCTTTGGAAGAAAAAAATGACATGAGTTTTAAGAAGGCTAAACATGACATCATTATTGCTTTAGGTAATAAAAAAGCTCTTGAGATGTTAGGTAGCAAGCTATTCATTTTTACTAAACATGGCATCATTTACTTCCTTTTTAGCTTCTATTCATTGTCTTTCTGAGCCCTCTTCCTATACAGAGAAATTTTTTTTATCCTATTTGGTAACAAGCTATGGATGAAGAACTTTCTGTTTTGCATAAAACAAATACTTGGAATTTGGTTCCTCTACCTTCTAGTAAAAGTGTTATTGGTTGTCGTTGGGTATATAAGATCCAAATTAATTCTGATGGGTCTATTAAGCGATACAAAGCTAGGTTGGTTGCAAAAGGTTACTCTCAATAGTATGGTATGAATTATAAGGAGACATTTACCCTTGTTGCAAAAATGATTATTTTTCATACTCTTATTATCATAACCTCGATTCATCAGTGGCATATCTCTCAACTTGATGTTAAAAATGCCTTATTGAATAGAGATCTTCAAGAAAAAGTTTATATGACGCCTCCTCCTGGTGTTTCACATAACTCTAGGTATGTTTGTAAGCTCAAGAAAGCGTCATATGGTCTAAAATAAGCACCTTGTGCTTGGTTTAAGAAATTTTATGTTGTGATCTCGTCTCTTGGATTTGTTTATAGTAGTCATCATTCTGCTCTTTTTATTAAGTGCACTGATGCAGGTCGTATCATTTTGTCCTTGTATGTTGATGACATGATTATTATTGTTGATGACATTGATGGTATTTCAGTTTTGAAGATTGCTAGATAGTTTGAAATGAAGGATTTGAGTTATCTTTGATATTTCCTAGGTATTGAGGTATCTTAATCACCTAGAGATTACCTTCTTTCTCGGTCGAAATATGTTGCAGATATTCTTGAGTAGGTTAAACTTACTGATAACAAGACTGTAGATACTCCCATTGAGGTTAACGCAAGGTATTCTTCTTCTGATGGTTTACCTTTGACAGATCATACTTCATACCATACTATTGTTGGGTGCTTGGTATATCTCACTACTACTCGTCTAAATATTGCATATGTTGTTCATGTTGTTAGTCAGTTTGTTGTTTCTCCTACTACTGTTCACTTGGCAGCTATTCTTCGTATTTTACGATGTCTTTGAGGTACAGTTTTTCAGAGTCTTTTACTTCCATCCATCTTTTCATTGGAGCTGCGTGCATACTCTGATGTTGATCATGACAGTAATCCCACGAATCGCATGTCTGTTACTAGTTCATGTATCTTTTTAGATGATTCTTTTATTTCTTGGTAGAGCAAGAAACAATCTATTGTTTCTCAATCCTCAACCGAGGCAGAATATTGTGCTATGACATCTACTACCAAAAAGATTGTTTGGTTATGTTGGTTACTTGCAGATATGAGAGTTTCCCTTTCTCATCATACTCCTTTGTATAGTGACAACCAAAGTTCTATTCAGATTGCTCACAACTTTGTTTTTTATGAACGAACTAAGCACATTGAGATCAATTATCATCTTATTCGTCATCATCCCAAGCATGGCACCATTACTTTGCCTTTTGTTTCTTCTTCTTTACAGATTGTAGATTTTTTTACCAGGTTGCATTCCATTTCTCGTTTTCATTTTCTAGTTGGCAAACTCGATGCTTGTAGCTGCTACGTCGTGGGTTTGAGGGGAGATGTTAAAAAATACATTTATCTTATTGTATTCATTAAGCGTAGAATAATATTTTTAATTTAGTCTATATATAATCTCTTTATATTTAGGTTAAAACTATGACTTTAGAATAAAGTGATCAATGAAAACCCTAGTCTTCTTTTCTTTCCTCTTCGTATCTTTTTTATGTTAATTTGGATTGTAAAATGAACTCTGAAGCGAAAAGCCATGGAAAGGGAGAGGGAACGATTTTATCTCTTTCTTTTCTTTTTCTTTTTGTTCTTATTATTTCTTTTAAGAAAATGGTCTACGACTAATGTATTAAACTTTTTAAAGGAAAAGGTATGGTTTATGAGTATTATTTTATATAATATTTCTAAAAAACGCTCTATAATATACAACATCTTATATTATACAAAATTTATGTATATATATATATATGTGTGTGTGTGTGTGTGTGTGTGTGTGTGTGATCATATGAATTTTATAATAAAAATAGAATAAATGGAACAAAAAGTTGTACACAAAACATAATAAAATATTTTTCAATTTATTTTCTATAAAAAAATACAGAGAATGAAAAATAAATAATTTTCTCTATTGGTTTCTTTTTGTGTTTCTCCGTAGTAAAATTAATCTATCAGATATTTTACACCAATGAACTTGCTGCCTCTCATCCATTAACCATTTATTTAGTTCATCTAGTCAAATATATTTGCTAACCAACTAAAAACCAAAATTCTAACTTAGATGGTCGATGGTGATCCGTTATTCTTACCCATGTCAGATAGGGTAGGTTAAGATACTATTAACAAGATACATAGACCATGTGATTTTCATTGTAACAGACTAACAGTAACATGTGAAATTACTATTTTATCTTTATATTTGAAAAATAGAAGCCTTAAAGGCGGGGGTAATTTAATCTTTTTCAAAAGTTCATTGATCATTAGAAAATTGTTCGAGAATATGTTAGTTTTTTAAAAAAACTTTACACGGTGAAATAATAAATTTACCTCTAAAGTCAATAAAATCTATAACTGTTGACCAATGATTTTTTTGATTGTCCGTTTCTTATAATAGAGTAAAAAAACTCTTTCATCCTTAGAAAAGATTTAAAAAAAAAAACATGTGTCTAGGAGCATTTGTGTTCTTTCACACTTTTTTTTTTATATATAAATGATTCTCAAGCTCATGAAGTGTATTCTCATTACACGCATTGTTCATGGTTTTTTCAAAAATGTTGTTTTCTTAGGCTCAAGGTTTATTTTAAAAAAGTTATTAATACATGCTCATTTTATGCCAGCATGCAAGTGGTGTCTATGTCTTTTGGATAGCGTGTGCGATATCATTTAGTGATCAAAGTTCCTCTTTTGTTATGTCTTTGGAAGTTTCATTGTGTCTTCTTCCTAATTATGTGTCTCTTCTTGAGAAAGTGCATGTCTGTCTTTTTTTTTTTCATTTTTAGTTCATATGTGTTTTATTGCTTATTTTCGTCTTAGGCCTTTTTATAAAAAAAATTTATATTTTCAATTTAATCCTTAAATTATAATTTTCCATATATTATTTTTTTTTCGATTCGGGTTTTATTCTTTTGATTTCTATTTTTTTTCTTGGCTGTTTTGTTAAAGTTTTATTAGTTTTCAATTTCAACATTCAATAAAAATTTATGTTTTTTTTAACTTAGCCCTAATTTTCTTTATTTCTTTTTCCTTTTGTTTAAGTTGTTTTCTTTTCAATTTAGCCCTCCAATTTAAAATTTTTTATGCCCTCTAATTTATTTTTTATTTCAATTTTCACCCTCATTCTTTTAATTATAATTTTTTATGTGATTGATTTTTTTCTGATTTTGTCCTTCGGCATTTGATTTGTTTGGGATTGAGCTTTGCGATTTTTTCATTTGTCGTGCTTCGAATCTAATGACACGGATAATGAGTTTATAAAATTAATATGGTTCAGCATCTTCTTTTTTTCAATTTTTTTTTATAATTTTATCATTTTACATTTTTTTTCTAAAGAAAACATTGGTTTTGTGGGTTACCATCAATTTTCTCTTTATCGGTTTACCTCGATCTTATGGCCTAAGCCTCAAGTTTTGCAGACCTTTTTTTAATAGAGGTTTTTTTAAAAAAAAAATTATTTTCTTTGTTTTTAATTTTTGAAGATTTTTTTATTTTATACAGATGAGCTATATTTTATTAAAAAATATTTATTTTGAATAATATTTCTAATATGTTTAGTCTTGCATAATATTTTTTTTTCTTTTATTTTATTCAATCAGTTTAATATGTATATTCATTTTTATTATATTTTATTTATTTTAATAAACAAATTCAATAGACACAAACGGGTAAATATCTTATTTTGTGGGATCAATATATTGACCTACCCCCATCTCTCAATTTTTGTAGTTTTTCTTTTAGTTATTGTTAATGATTGTTTTTTGTTTATTTACATAAATGATTATCGATTTATTATATTAGATGCTTGTATAAGCTTCTTAATTTATACTTTGAATTTTCTTTTATGTAAAAAAATACATATCAAAATAGCCTACATACTTAAATTTTTCTTAAAAAAATTATGATTCACGGTGAAGTGCGGGTCAGATAGTTAGTGTATATACACACACAATTTCTTTCTTCTCTATGTTCAAAATTTTATATTAAAATCAAAAGAAAAGTTTCGAGAAATATGTTGAATTTCTTACATTAAAATAGTATCCATATCTTTTTTTTGTATCATTAAAAGAGTTATATATATATATAATCAACTATGATGACTACTAGTTGATTAATTTACCTGAAGCAATAATCTATAGCCTGATTATATATAGATTATTGCTTCAGGTAAATTAATCAACTAGTAGTCATCATAGTTGATTATATATATATAATCAGGATAAAAATTGTCGTCCATTTAACTGCATTAATTTATTGCTCTTAACTATTTTGAACTGTATTTAATTTAATTCAAAGTGGACTCATCAGAATAATCTATTCTTAAGTTCAATGAAAAGAAAAAAGAACAAAAAACAGAGAGAGAGAGAGAGAGAGATTCGGGCATTTGCATGGAGTGGTGGAAACTTTAACTTAATTTATTGAAGTGGGAGGTAGGAGTTTTGCCAAATCCTATCGAAGGTTGTGCAAATTATTTGGAATTTTTTCAAGCTTTATATTTTATGGAGGAACTGAAAAGGTTGTGGGAGAAGCATTGGCAGCAGCACTAAGACCTGGCCTCGTTAGGTCTCGGGAGGAACTATTTGTGACTTCCAAGTTATGGTCTAGTGATGCACAAGCTGATCTTATTGTCCCTCCTGCTCTAAAGAACAAACCTCTTGAGTAATAAGTAGCTCCCTTGCCTGTTGCTGAATTCCTTCAGTAAAAATCTTTGATGGTCGAATACTTTTGAAATACATGGGGAGGCGGAAAACAATAAAACTGATAGTATATATTACATTATTGCTGTAGCATGAAAATCCACTTTTTTTCTGTATGCATATTGCATCAATTTCTTGCATGGTGGACTTGTATCGTGAATGGGATGTTGAAGATGGACAAGTCCGGTCCAAAATTTACTTTAAATCATGGATAATAAAGTTTTGAGCGAGGAATAACTGCTGTGGTCAAGAGCTATAAAAAGGAGAGACTGAAGGAGAAAATGGAGATCTTGACTGGGAACTGTCAAGGGAGGATAATGACAGGATCAATAAAAACCCACAGCAAAGGATTTTGATGAAGGACGGATTTGTGTCAACTGATGGACCATCCAAGTCCTTCGAAGAGCTATGGGCTGGGGAGATTTATTTGGTTGCATTATTTCAAACTTTCTTGAGGTTCTGTCTCCATTTTATATCTCTTGTTGTTTAGTTTAGTGGGTAATTTGTACTTTCTGTCTATCGTTGAATGAATGTTTTGGCTGTGCAACAGCACAAGTCGGATTTTCAAAGGAGGGTGCATGGAAACGCGATAAAAATGATGCTCAAGTGCTCGAATTTGCTTCTGGGCAGCTGCAATGACTTCAAGTGTTCTTGGGCCATTTTTGGAGCATAGAGACTTTTTTCCTATTAAGTTTTAAGCATAATATGTATAAATTTTCTTAACAAGTTTTCATGTCTCTCTGTTTTTTTTTGTATTTGTGTTGTAAACTCTTTTTTTCTTCGCGCAGGGACTAAATTTATTAGCTAGAGGGGCTTGATACTTTTCCACTCAGCAAAGCAATGGTGGAGGCCCAGAGGGTAAGCAGGGGGCCCTTGCTATCCCTGGGTCCAATCAAATTCACAGTGGATCACCCTCTTATATTTGTTTACCCTATAATGGGGGGTAAAAAAAATGTAAATTACTTTTTTCTTTTTCTATTCTTTTTTTAATGGAAAAAAAATATCATTATTATAAGTGCTATATTATATGGGTTTAATAAAATTGTGATATATTGAAGTCTATACTATCGATTTAATATAATATAGCACTTATAAAAAAAAAATGAACCATCATACTTTGAACAAACATTATAACTCAAGAATATTGGATAACTTCGAACCATCATATTGAATTATTATTTTTTTTGTGATAAATGTAAATGACGAGTTTAATGCTATTATGTTCTTATATGTTTGGGAGTGTGATTGCGGTTGTTTTTCAAAAAATATTTTACTCGGAAAATCATCAAAAATATATTTTTTTAATTTTTTAAAAATTATTTTTGATATCAGCATATCAAAATAATCGAAAAACACCCAAAAAATATTAATATAAAACAAAAATTAATAAATAAAATTAAAATTTTTTCAAAAATATTTTTGAACACATAAAAACAAAACTTTAGATTCTACTTGAGATTGATTGATAAATAATTATTGAAATTGGAAGGTTTAAAAAGTGAATTAATCATAAATGTCAATTATTATTTTAATAAGTGTTTTGTACAGGCTTTTTAAAGAATTTCAATGTGCAAGAAAGTCAACCAGCCGAAATATTAAGAGCACGAGTACGCCTAGTTGCCTCCTACATGCCTGAAAAGCTAACCTAAAAGATCGATCGAAGGACCTTTAAGATTTCGAAGCTAAAGCTTAGGAATTGGCAGTTTGCAAAAAGGTCAGGCATCTTGATTGCTTCATGTAACAGCGACCTTGAGGGCAATAATAGTAATAGTCAATAAATAGAGGTGAAAGCAACGTGTCTTCACCTTAAAGTGGGTTGAGCCGACATGGCATAAATTTAGAGTTTTTCCCTAGAATAGGAGTGGGAAATAAATTTCCCTAATATGGTTGAAAAAATAATTTTAAATTTTCATGTTGTTTGTAGGCTACAGGTGTGTTTTACCACCAATTTAAAGATGGCTCGGTGGGCCTTCGAAAAGCTGTGAAGGCTGCTTGAGAGGAGGGGATGAATATATGGCATGAAATGGAATCGAGAAAAACTCGAGTTTGGCTATATGGGTCAGAGGTTTTGAAGCAAATGAAGTGGTGGAATTGCCTTGTTTTTGAAATATAATTGGATACTCTTCGAGGGGATTTCTTGCCTTAAAATTGGGCGGATCAAGTTCTTGCAACAATTGTGTCTTAATTGATTTATTGCCCCCTTTTTTTATGATGCTTGTGGGAGGTGGAAAGGTCGGGGCTACTGGATGTAGATCTTAGTTTAGATGTATGTGTTTAATTATGGGTTTTGGCACCATATTTTCTAGCAAAGAGAACACAAGAATTTCAAGCTGTCCATACGATTTTTTAGTGTTAGACGGTGGTTTCACATTGATGATTGGCTTAAATCAAATGTTACAGCTCTTATCTTTACTATTATTTAGTTATTAAAACAGCAGAACTCGCATGCAGGTGACAGGACTGAAGATGGGTTCAGGTGTCAGATAAGGAATGATGGATTCTGCGCGGAGGAGGGAGGAGGCATGCACGCATCAACCAGGTTTCAGGAGGGAGGAATAACTTGAGCAGGCTTTCAGCTGAGCCTCAAAATTCAAATACCAGAGAACAAATTAGCGAGGAGAGAGGTATATTATAACTATTGAGTTACCAGCAGGCTGCCTGCAATTATTTAAGGATAACTACAAATTAGTCCCCCAACTTATAGACTTTTTACCAGATCTGCCTCCAACCTTTCAATATCTTGCTAACTCCTTCTTGTACTGTCTTTGGTCTAATTATTTAATCCCCCTTAGTTTTCCTGTCATATATATATATAGGCACACACTAGTTTTCTTAGCACATACCTCACACGCTATCAGAAAATCAGTAAATTTTCTAGGAATTTTACCGACTGAAATATTCCCTTACTATATACGAGGGAATTATTGTGAAAAAAAATTAAAACAAAGCAAAAAAAATATGATGACGTGTCATTTTTACCAATGGAATTACCGACGGAATTTATTCCGTCGGTAAATTCATTGGTAAACTATGAACACTGTTCATCATGTCAATTACAAAGGGAATCACCGACGGAATTTTCCAGAGAGCTCCAAAACTGTTCACTTTTCAATTGCACTATTAATTGTTGTTCTTTACAGACAAAATCACCGACGGATTGAAAAGTCGTCGGTGTTATTTGGCAGTTTTCTGAAAAAATTCAATTAATTTAAAATTTTCATTTAAATATTACAGACGGAATCACCGACGGATTGAAAAATCATCGGTAATTGTTGGTTGTTTCTGAAAACTTTTTACGAAATTGAAAATTTAAATTAAATATTACCGATAGAATTACCGACAAAATAATTATTAAACTGTATATTTAATTTTTTTACTGTTTTATTTATGAATGGATTCAATGGTTCATAATTAAAAAAATACAGAGTTAACTCCTAAAAGTAATTGTTAAAGTTTTTGTATAACTTTATATAAGTATAGTTAAAAATTAACAATATTAAGAAAATTTCATGTCTTTTTTCCGTAAGCAAAAACAAGAGCTTCTTTCAACGCACCTAAATAATCATTAAATAATAATAATTCAAGATTTATTAATCACATAAAATGTTTTGATGAATAATTTGTGCTTACAAGTGTATCAATAAAAATTTTATAAAAACATTAAAATTAATCATCAAAATAAAAAAAAATTAATAAAATAATATTTACAAATAGAATTTGAATAAAACCACATCTATACATGTATGTAAATATATAAGGTATAAATATGAATAAAGATTTTATTTAAGACTCCACTAAATCTTAACATGATTACATTAGTATTATATTTTTTATAATTTTTTATAATTTTTTTAATTCCTTTTTAATATATATAAAATAAATATTAAAGATATAGACACCGATTAAAATTGTATTTTGTCTTTTGACTAAGAAATTTAATTTTTTAATTTATTTATCAAAAGATACAAATCATTTCTTCTAAAT
>Ga0307515_10010075_pt1 | contig 18177 bp, 6 predicted proteins | sample 17_EM_MG_FD_194513 | JGI IMG/M metagenome (GOLD analysis project Ga0307515, IMG submission 194513) | Populus trichocarpa ectomycorrhiza microbial communities from riparian zone in the Pacific Northwest, United States - 17_EM | ecosystem: Host-associated > Plants > Roots > Unclassified | place... | reverse complement strand
AAAAGAGGATAACAAAATTGAAAGAGGTAAATGAAACACTTTGTGGATAATACAGTCATCAACAAGAGAGAATAATTGCCTTTCTAAATGAGCAAATCGATTACTTCTTTTTTGTTGAGTGGCCCTTGATGTTGGCAAAAGAAAATGTAGAAAGAAAGTAAGAAAAGCAGGCATTTAAGACCATACACTATCATTTACAAGCTGAGAAGGCTCAAGCCTATGTTATAAAATTGAGGAACAATGCACAATATATAGTAGGAGGTAAGCTAGTCACTCCGGGTGCTTCCCTATAACTCTTCACTCTTCAGTGAAGTTAGAGATGGAATCGACCAAATTGCATCATATTCCAACATGAAACCTTGGAAGGAGTAAAGCAGTCTTGTTTAGGGCAATTTCTTCAGGAAATTCATAATGTATCAAGCTTTGTCATTATAATCAAACCTTTTGGATTAATAAAAAAGAGTATTCTCACTTTGTTTCATACTTATAGATGATTCAGGTTCCTATAGGTTTAGAGTTTCTAGTGAGAAATTCTCAAGAAAATTCAATATAGTCTGTCTTTATAGTTACCAAACTAACAATTAAATGAAAAACTGAATAAATAATGTACATACATATTCAATCCAACATTTTTCATCTATTAAAACATTCCATTCATTTATATACATTCTAATTATTCAAGTGAGATATAAGTCCTTCTAAAATTTAACATTTTAAAATTCATAACAGTTAACTCTACAAGAGGTGAATGCAGAACAAAGAGAGAGCCCAATTGGAGACCTAAGACCAAACCGAGATTAATAGTCTTAAATGAGATATCGATGGGCTTGCCAATCTGTTTAAGCTAACCTTACAGTTTAACCCACCAAAAGCTTCATAGTCTAACTTAGTAATAGGACCCTTAACACAGTCTATAGTTAATACACAAAAAACATCAGTGTAAGCAATCTTTTTTGTCTTTATTCACAAAACCTAAGAGAAAATGACACAACGCTTGAGTTTCAATTTGCTACCTACTTTCTTTTCACACAGCTTGTTCCTCCCTTATAAGCACCAATCATTGTGGACTTGATGACTAATGAGTCCTAAAAAATAAAGATAATAAAAAATGTTGATTTCAATGAGTTATCTACCATAGAAGAAAGGCTTAAAGCTATTGAAGGGACAAATCTTTATGACGTGGTAAAAGTTATGGAAATATGTTTAGTCCTGAAAGTTGTGGTTCCTAAAAATCTTAAAGTTCCATAATTCACTAAACATACTAATACATGGTGTTCTATGTCGTAAATGAAAGTGCGCTGCAACAAAATAGTGGAGGTCATGGATGATGAGAAGTTGTCGATCAATTTCTTCTAAGAAAGTCTGAGTGGAGTTGTGCTGAGTTGGTACATGCAGCTAGACAACAATAAGGTTAGAAAATGAAAGGAATTAATGGATATTACCAAATACTAACTCAAAATCATATAAGTTTCTTCAACAATTTTGTGAAACTTCTTTTCCATACATTTGGTAGTTTCTTGATCACTTTGAACTTCATTATAAAGAGTACTTCTGAAAGATCTTTTGTTCCAGCGACATAGGAAGGCTCTTGATGAAGTTGTAAAAATCTCAAATTAGATTTAAGCTTTTTGTGGTTGTGTCTTAGGCTAAAGTGTATGAGCTTGTTGTTCTACACTTTCCAGTAAGAACAAGTCCTATATCATGATAAGAGACTCTCTAATACTTAAGTCAATAAATATAATTAAAAGAGCAAGAGCTTAGGAGAGTAAATATCATGTATAGTTGTGTTGTTTGTTTTGTAGTCTTGTGTTCCATGTGCTTACCTAGTGGCCCAGAGTATTTATATACCTCGATTATGTGAGATTACCTTGTGTAGCGCAAAGTTGCAGTAGGACTAATCATGGAAAATTATTACTTTACTGTACAAGTAACCTATAAAATATGTTGTTAGTTGTTGCACCTTTTTATGTTATTAGTGGGAAAGGTTAGATCTTATGGATGATTGAAATGAAAAGTTGACACCAAGGTTGTTAAAATCGCGATTCAACTCGTAAAATCGTACGATTTTACGAGTCAATATAGGCTAAATGTGCTAAATCGTTCATAAAACTCGGAAAAGGGTAAAATCAGGTAAAATCGTTAAAATCAGGTGAAATCGCGCAAAAACGCAATTTCACCACCGATTTTACGCGGTCGGCACAAAACAGCAATTGTGAGCCACTGTTCCCTCCAGCTCCAGGTGTCAAGCGAGTATTGGCCTATTGGCTATTACACAGTATACACAGTCACACACAGAACAAAAGCAAACAATTAACACATAACAGGTAACACGTTCTTTCTTCAATCTTCATCTTTCTTCATCGACTTTCACACAACACAATACAGGAAAAAAATCAAAATCCCTAAGTCACTAAATCCTTATTCTCCTTCTCTCAACCGTCCAAGTTCCAACAATCAACCACCGGTCCACCACCAACAACCTCTTTTTCACCAGCCACCGTGAGATCCAAATTTCAGACAACAACAGCGGCGGCTCTCCAGTCTCCACCAGCCATCGTAAGTTATTCTATTTCTCTTTTTTCACCTTCTGCAAATAGCATCATGATTTAGAGTATAGAGTAATTTATTTGTAAAATTACAGACATGTCCATGTCCCCTATGTCATGGGTCTCTCACCGAATCCCAGTCACGGTGAATTTGCAGAGAACTATGAATTTTACAATTTACACAACTGTTTGAATTTTTATTTTTTGATGGGCTAGGTTTCGATAACAAAAAACAAGTCTGTGAGTTTGATGGGTTAGGTTTCAAAAACAAGTCTGTGAATTTTTTGATAACAGTGTTTGCTAGATGTTTGTGAATGCTTGAGTTGAGTACGTTTGACTGTTGTTTAGCAGTGTTTTGTTTTGTTAAAGTTGTCTGTGAATTTGTTTTGATAACAGTGTTTCGATAACAAAGTCTGTTAAACAAGTCTGTGAATTTGTTTTGATAACAGTGTTTCGATAACAAAAAATGTTTTGATTTTGAATGTTATATAGATGGCAGAAAACTGGGTTCACAGTAAATAACTAGAGAGGAAAACACTTTGACAGAATGGTTTGACAGAAAACTAGGTTCTGATTTTGAAAATGGTTTACTTGTTTATTTTTCAGAGCTTACGGGACAGAGAGGAAAACACTACAAACAACAAATAAATCATTTGGAGAAAAACGTAAGTCATGAGTTATAATGTTATATTTTGTCAATACTCGCTTGACACCTGGATCTGGAGGGAACAGTGGCTCACAATTGCTGTTTTGTGCCAAACGCGTAAAATCGGTGATGAAATCGTGTTTTTGCACGATTTCACCCGATTTTAACGATTTTACCCGATTTTAACCCGATTTTACCCATTTTCGAGTTTTATGAACGATTTAGCACGTTTAGCCTATATTGACTCGTAAAATCGTATGATTTTACGAGTTGAATCGTGATTTTAACAACCTTGGACATTATAGTAGCATTGACAAATTGATTCTATAATTACCCGGGTTGCTTGAAAATTTCTGAATCGAACTTATTTTCAGTGAGACTTTGATTTTCTCTTGATTTGGATTCGGATAGTGCTCTCCTTCCTTCTCTTTTTCCCCCCTTCAATTGGGCAAAGTAATTAAGCTATAATTTGTTTTTCAATTTTCAAGTATAAAGAAACCCTAATCCCGCTTGTTTTTCAAGTCCAGGTAAGCCTCTTTTTATATGTCAATAAAGTCAATATTTTTTTGTGACGTGGCAGCTATGTTCTTTAAGCGCAAATATTATATGTAATTTTCTCCTTCATTCCAGTATGCTTCAAGGGGTGAAGAATATCGGGTGTACATACCGAGGCTTGTGGTCCAGCGGTATTGGTAAAGTTTCCTTGCCTCTACCTCCTGGGTTCAAGTCTTAGTGTGTACGTTTGTTATTCCCGCGATGTTTTACTTGTCTATTAGGCTTGTAGAATGTTCAATGGGTCCGGGAATTAGTTGTGGTGCGTGTAAGCTGGTCCGAACACCCCGGGTTACCAAAAAAAAAAAGAATATCAGGTGTACATTTTGAGATTTCATGGATTAAAAAAATAATAAACACTCCCTATTTAATAGGTGGCTTTCACATAATAATGTTGATAAATATATCTCAATATTTAATTAAATATTATGAGATGCGTTAAATATAGATATTAGCTAAATAACATAATTGTGATTTTAATTAGTATGTATTATTTAAACTTTAATTATTTCTTTAAGTGTATGCAAATAAAATAATAATAATAATAATAATAATCTTCTTTGTCAACAATACTCGCTACATTTAGCGAGTACTGTTGCACTCTTCTATTTATAGAATTCACAGTAGCATGAAACGAGGAGATTGTAGCATTGCTCGTGTGAGCCTGTTTTAGTAAGCTGTTGTTGTTTTTTAAAATATTTTTTATTTAAAAATATATTAAAATAATATTTTTTATTAATTTTTAAAAATTATTTTTGATATTTGCGCATTAAAATGATTTAAAAACATCAAAAAATATTAAATTAAAACCAAAAAAAATAAAAATAAAAATTTCAAACTTTTTTAAAAACGCTTATGCAAAAACAACTAGGCTACTCTGGAGCTTTTGTTTGGAGCTTACAGAAGCCAAAAATATTAAAAATGCAACTTCCATACTTATTCTACTCTTTCTCAAAATTCAATCAATTTAGAAGATAATGATATCGTAGGAATATAAAGAGATAAATAGATGGATAGATAAAAAAAATAAGAGTAGCATAAGGTTTTATATTGGATCGATTTTAGAGAATTATAAAGGATTATAAAGATTATAAAATAAAAACAATATAAAAAATAAAAACAAACATAAAAAAAATAGAAATTCATGAAAAACACATGTGATTTAGAGGGAGAAAAAAAAGAAACAAAGACAAAACATTAAAGGCAAACACATAACGAGACAATGTTGATATTAGAGGTGAGCGAAAAAACAAAAACACCAAGAAAATCGAAAAAAAATAACCGAAAAAACTGAACCGTGAAAAAAAACTAATTAAAATTTTAAAAAAACCGACCGGTTCGGTTTCGGTTTTATAAACCTAAAACCAAAAAAACCAAACCGAACCCAAACCGAAAAAAACCGAGCTAAACTGGAAAAAACCTAGCCAAATCGGAAAAAACCGAGCCAAACCAAAAAAAACCAAGCCAAAACCGAGCCAAACCAGTTTGAACTAGTTTTTGTCCTAAAAAACCGAACCGAATCAAAACCGGTCGGTTTGAACCGGTTTCAGTTTAAAAAACAAATTTCGATTTGGTCATTTTTTTTTATAAAAACCGAACCGAACAAAAAATACTTTTATTGAAATAACAAGACGAAGATCAAATGATATTAATAGATACAAGCATGCCTCAACATTTGATTAACTAAATATTTCAACGTGTCAAATGAAAATATTAACTTTTAAATTTTAATTATATCTTTAAGCGTGTGCATCTTCTTTTTTCTTATTTTTAAATTCTACTATAATAAAAACATTAATTTTCAAAAGTGTCACTAAATAATTAGAAAATTCTTTAAAATAACTTGAAAGGAATTAACAACAAAAAAAAAACATATAATTTGAATAATAAAATATTTGACTCTATTTTAGACAGTATAAATGAGAGCTAGCTGAAATGACTTTCTAGCTATTTTAGTTAAGATTCAGCTAAAAAACAGCTAGCCGTTGCCTTCGTGTAAAAAAAATGCAGAGTCGAAGGTGACTGACCAGACAGCTAGCCTACAAATCTCCCTCATGTAAGAGCAGTGTTTAAAATGAAAGAAAGGTAAGTATTAGTCAAATTTTGGGAGAAATCAGAATATGAAACGAAATGGCCACAGCATCTGCTATCAAGTAAAGTCCTAAGCAATACATCATTAAGTATTTTACATCAAAATCAAAGAGTTTTAATTGCATAAAAGTCAATGCCAATAATTTCATTAGCTGTCTAAGAAAATGAATTGTCAAATAAAACAAAGTACTTGCAGGTGTTGGCCAGTAATTCCTCTCCGGCGGCTTCTAGGCTGCAAAATCACCATCTCAGGCATAACATGTCTTGCGCAGTGGATGCGCCAAACTACCAATTGGCCAATGTATCTGCATGCTTGAGGAGCAAGAAAAGCAGAAAATGAAAAAAAAAAAAAAAAAACAATAAAAAGAATGCTAAAAACTGTTCTGGGAAATGCTACTGACACTAGCATTTGTCCAACACCAGTGAGCTGATTGGTGTGCATGCATACGCAGTCTGGTGGGAGCACACTAAGCCCAGCTCATGGATATCAGACACCCACACAAGAGTACAGGTAACATCGCTCAAAAAAACTATAAGCTCTCAAGAAAAATATCCTTGAAATAAGGAAAATAACAATTACTTACATTTGTAATGACTACACCTTACAAGAAATGCTCAATGTCGATTTCCAAGAAGGAACATGGATCAGTAATGACGAAGTTGTTCAAGACCTGAGTGATCATAGCAAATCAGAAGGATGTTTAAACCATACAAAAGGAGTTGCAGAAAAAGAGAACTTGCAGAAAATTGAATCGTTGTAACTTCTGAATGGAAGACATCTCTATAGTGTATTAAGCAAGGCCCATCTGTTTTCCATAAACCAACTCCGAAATTCATTTTTCATTTATTGCACTGATGTCAGCATAAAATAAAGCTTAAATTCAAAAAAAAAAAAAAAAAAGAATACTGCGTTAAAACAATACCTTTTCACCACCACCAAAAATCATAATAAATAGCTGCTGCCAGCCACCAAAAATACTACCAATTATATAAAATATTATCCACAAATGTATGAACAACAAAACATTACACATCACTGTTTTCACTAAAAATCACTTCTGGAACACTGTGCAACTGTATATAACAATTTGTTACAGTACACAATAAAAAATGCAAGACTAGAATAATCACTTTCATCGATAAAGGCATACTCAATAAAATTTACAACACATTCCAGATTTTAGCAAATTGATAGAGGCACACAACAGTACTAGTTACTGACTATTATGATGGAAATCACAGTGCATATAAAAAGTTCTTCTATGCATGAGATCGCTAGATACCTGGGGGTGCACAATACCAAAATTGCCAAAATGCTTCCCTTTGTAAATGATGCTAGCTTGTCTACCCGGAAGAAATTCAGGTTCCTTCAGTAAATACCAAAAAAGGGTAGGTATCATAACCAAGAATACCAGTGACCTGAAGCAATAGCTACACAAAATACTTACATTTGACCGCTCTATGTAGTAACCTGTATTGTCACCAATCGGGACGAAAGGGGTTCCCATCACTTCCATGATTCTGTCCACCAAAGAGTGAATAAGCTGCAAACAAGGTTTAAAATGCCATCCATTAACTTAATAGTCTTTATAAATTCTACAAGAGTGACAAAATTCAGAGACAAATTGCTGAATGTGGAGCAGTATAGGGGTAAAGTCTTCAAATGATTTTTCTTGGAGTTTAGGGTTGTAGAATTTTAGGTTTATCAAGAAGTAGAGCTCAAAGAAATACTAGCTGCACACTTGTAGTGTTAAGAAAGCACTCCATTGATTAAAGCCTCACGCTGTCCAAACAATTAAAGAAATTGGCTGCAATTTTACTCAAAAAATTGTGTATGCTGGAATTAGAAAATAATAAGCATATTTACAGGCTTGCAATATTGCTGATGCAAATGGAGTTTGACTCTTAAAAAGAACACTTCAATTTAGAATTGAAAAAAACATGAGCAAAAAACTTAAAATTTGCTAAGCATGAGATACTTTATGCTTCCTAATTCTAGCTAGAAAAACACTCGCCTCCCAGCAATTACTGAAATTACATTTTGGCCCCTTTACATATTCACAAAATCACACTTGAATCCTTGGGCTAGAAAATGGCTGCACAAAAGCACAAGAATTTGAATAGTGTTTGGTAAAAGCAAAGACATGCCTTCAAATTAGAAAATCAAATTGTCATATCTTTGATGGGGGACAAGATATCAAAATAAGAAACGAATAAACAAGAAATAAAATCAATGAACTGATGGGAGATCGAATAATTAATGTTCAAAACTTGCAATGAAAACTATTCCATACAGTATTGGAAATGAAGCTCAACAACTTAAGAAATTGCACCTCAAATCCCGAGTTTGTGCCACAATACAAAGCTGCGAGATGGCGACGGTTTGTTGCGCCAACATCTTTACTCTCATCCAATAGGGCTATGTCACCCACTTCAAAAATCTATTGACCAATTTCAAACATGAGAAGTGATCCACACACAGCGAAAAGCAGGAACTTATAATTACAGCAAGAAAATTATTATTGATTCTCAATGTTATAGCAGCTAACAACAGCATAATGGGGAAGATGTGCAAATGTGCACATTAAAAGGAACAGAATAAACTCCTGATGTGCAACGGAACTGGACTCAAAACACATTAACGAACCAATCTTGGACGTGCATAAAAACATTGCGCCCTAGATAGTTATTGTGTTAGGTGAAGAGACTTCCTCCTACCACTGAGGATAAATAATATTGCTATTAAATATCAGGAGCCTTATCATACTTGATAGATATTTGAGCACACTCCAGAGGTTAGAAGATTTGTCTATCCAATCAAGTTGTCAAACTAGTATAAGAAATATACAATTATCTAATAATAATGGTTATCAGGAACCAGAAAAAAGTACCTTGATTGGCTTAGGATGGTCTTTGTTATGTCCGATAATTTTCAAAGCACCAGGCATGAGGCTGGTTCGGACAACCTACAGGAATATAAAGGAAACTAAAATTTTAAACTTTTAATACGTGGTGAAAAAATTATGGATAGATATGCCAAAAGAGGTAGCAAGCAAAAGCTGCAAAGATTATGTAGACTATGTAATGTCATAGGAACCAACATAGCAATTCAGACAGTTAATTTCTGCCCATTATGTCAAGCTTGGTATGAACTCTCTCCATTCCAACACCAGAACACTCTAAGACAATCACATTATTACCTAACCACAAATACTGCAAAAGCGACTGGTTTCTGATTCACAATACATAACTGATCATGTGAAATGCCAGTGATGTCTAACAGTCATAAGGATGTATCTTTAAGATATAAGCAAGTCTTGCAATAATTGAAACAAATAAGTACATCTGCCAATTGAAAGAATGATTTTTGAAGAGGATATCAACCACACTCCACAATCACATGAGATTACAAAAATATAGGGGTTTTAATATGCAGGCCCTATATGGTAAAACCATAGTCCAAACACCAATACACAATTTACCTACACAATAATTTGATTGTTGGTTCAAAAATCTTAGCAGCAAAACAAGAAAAAGTAGAGGCACAAGTCAGGTAAAAAAGTTAAAACAAGGATGAAGGAAAGCCAGTTCAAAGAGTTTGGAATGACCAAACGCCAACTAGACCATGCAAACATAGTAGGCTTGGAACATCACCAAAGACAATTCAGCACAAACCTCAAAATCCGAGGAACGGGGATTTCCAATAATCACTGCACTTGATTGATCATCTTCTCGATTTAATGAGGCAAAATTCTCTCGATAAGAGCATAAAATCCATGTTAAGACCTCTGTAAACCCATTCATTGCAATCTAGAAATTACAGACAAAACAAATAAATAAAAATAAAATAGCCAGGATAATCAAAGTAGAATAATAAAAACCACAAGAAAATGCTAGCAAAGCACAAAAATTAGAGAGAGAGGGAATGAGAGAGAGATCCCCTTTTGGTACCTCTGCTCTGATAAGATCCTCAAGCTGATTCAGGGGCAGTGGCTTCATGGATGGCAGCCTTCTCTTCGGAATGTCATTATACCCATATGCAATTGCAACATCCTTGAGAAAAATAAATAAATAAATAAAAGGATGTCTTGTCATTCGCAAAAAGAAAGAATGCAAACCGGCTATATTCTAAAGACAGTATAATAGTAACCATTGCTGTAATTACCTCCATAACATCACAAGGGTGAAGAACATCACTTCTTGTTGGAGGTATTAATACATTGATATTGCATTTGTTGTCATCAAATACGGAATGTTCAGCACGCAATTGCATCCGATTTAATAAACTAGTGACCTAAATGATAAGAAAAAAATTACAAAAGAACAAATATTACAATCTCAAATTTTCTTGCATGGACAATGGAACAGTGTCAGCAATAAAATGCCATAATCCATAAACAAATAGCTAACAGAAAATCCAGAAAGTATGCCAGAGGGTTAATATACCCATCAGGTGCAGAAACTCCAAGCACAGAAGGCATGTATTGTACAATATCCTCTGATGAGAAATAGTTTATTCAAGACAGAAGTAATTTAGATATGGTCATTGAAAAAAATAAAAAACAAGAAGATTTACTCTTACTTTTCTTAAAAATTTTCAAGGTAAATGACAATGGAGAAGTAACGAGTACAAGGATAATGACCTATGGAAGTGCAATCCTAAAGAATGAATCAACATGAAATCTATGGCTGTGAACACAGCTTAACAATTCTTAAATCTCAACTGCTTCAAACAAATTGTGTAATTTTTAAAAACTAATCAGAAACTCAATTATTTTCACCGCCTAAACATCTGTTTTCTTTCCTCAACACTGATAGCACATAAAATTACACTTCAAATAGCAGCATTTGTTGATCTCTGTTTTACACGGCTAAAACATCGTAGATGACTTCACCTGAAAGCCACTGACTCAAACGAACTAGACATAATCCTAGACTGAATTCTACCCCAACTTGATACTCCTGATATAAACTGTATGTAAAGTTATGGCAAACCAAGAGAAGAACAAACTAACACAACCCAAGAAAACTAATTCTCTGAAAACTCAAGTTATTTGAATAATCCCTCATCTTGAATGTCTAACCAGGGTGCTATTTACTGGCATCGAAGCAGCTAGAAAATAGGAAAAATAAAATCCTGATAGAGAATAGGAAAACCAAACCCAATAGGAATAAAAGACTAACCAATAGTCTCTACAAAAATATATAACAAAAAGGAAACTAATTAAATTCTAAATTTCTTCCTAAAATAAGAAGTTTATGATTCTGTGGCTGGTGGTTCTTCATCATAGATAGATTCAAAATTGACATTTGCTTGAAATGAGCATTGCCTATATTAATCCTCACTTAATAAAAGTATCACCAAAAATTAAACATGCTACCATCGAATATAAGCTTACATGCAAGGAACCAACCTGCATTTTCTTGAAAGCTATCCAAAGTTAAATTATAATCTTGCTCATTGAAATCAGACAGACTGTAAAATACAGTACACTAAATCATGTCTTAGATCAGTAAATCTTGTTTTTTTTTCCCAGCAAAGCCAAGTGCAAGTATACTTCCAGATGTCATTGAGCAGATTTGCAAATCAAAGGAAAATCAAAGTATTAATTTTTCTTAATGTTCTGTGCATTTCAAAGCTTTGTACATTTGAACAATCGACAATGGTCTTTTGCTTCAGAAAAATGAGTAAACTTGACATCATCAATTATCATTTCAGATTTAAGCCTAAAATGATCAGAAGCCGAATTGGTTTACTTCTGCTACATCATTCAATCAGTGACAATTCTGACATAAAATGGGCTGGCACTTCATTTTTAAATGAAGCAGATGCACGCACACTTGCATGTTTTAACACAAACCTGGTAACAAGTGTAAGAATAACAGGAATTACAATACCTTTTCAGCCGCCAAAGAGACTCCAATTGAGCCAGTGATATATGAAAGAGGAACTTCCATGTTATAGACAGATAAATCAGGGTAGACGTATGACTTTCCATCAGAATATATCACTTTAACGGGTTCCACCTCAAATTTTCTTTGACAATATGCTGAAAAAGTTGTTACCTAAGAAAACAAGGAAAATTCATGAACATAAATCTAATAGGTATCAACCACAACCTAACCATTAAAACGAAACCTGAACTTCACAGTTTCTTACCATTGTGTTCAAAACAATACTGGCCTTTGTCAGATCAGTGGCTGTGCATTCAATGAAAACATTCTTAGTCTTCAGAGTGATAGCTGAATGTGCACCATTAATAATTGGTGGTAGAGATAAAACAGTTCTGCAGAAAGAAACATGCTATACTCAATACATGAATGATCAGAAATTCTTAAAGCACAAATGAGAGATGCATAGGCTATAAAAGAGCATTGCATTCATACTTAATGATCAAATGAAATATTTCAATAAATACACTAAGATATCCCAAAAAAAATGGCATCAAATAGGACTGTTGTCTCCGTAACAGCTTATATCAGCTTTGCCCTGCCTCCCTCTGAAAAATAGACAAGGCTAGGCTGCTCATTTTTGAAAAACAGATGCACAATGACATAACTTAATTTCATTGACCCCCCACATATATACAAATAAAAAATTAAGGTTTCTGCCTCATCTGTCTTTGCTCAAATCCATGCCCTCTTTGACAAGATATCCTTCACTAAAATAGGAGCATAAACTAAGATAGAGAGGCAAATAATGCCCAAGGATGAAAAGGAAGCAAGAAATAGCAAAAGGAAAAATCTATATGGACCCTAATTCCTGAAATGGGGAGAAGGGAGGGTGATGTGCAGGAGAAATCTAACTAGTGCATTCACATCCTCCATAGGGTGAGGAATCTCTCTTACCAAGGGTCTATAAGGCAAACTGAACATTAAATCAAATTATATAAAAGATGTCATTCAATAAAGGAACAGAAACAGAGTAATGAATTCAAAATTATAATGATTACAAGATTTCATTGAGAAACCTACTCACACCTTTTAGAATCATATATGATGGGATACACTGGTGAATTCTCAATTATGTGTAAGAACTTCTTCAGCTTCATATCAGACTGCCAAGTGATGAGTATTAGAACCCATAGCAAGACAAAAGGAAAAATTGCAATTTTTGTGCCTAGTCTAAAATTTAATTTTCTAATTCCTGCAAATTACAATAAAATCATGAACAAAGGATAGGCTCAGAACCATCAAGGCCACAATTGTTCAAACATAAACTAACAATAGAGTCAATATCAAAACTTGACAAAATCACTGATGGACAGCAAAATGAAGACAGCATAATATCAAATTCACCTTGTAAAACTCCATCAGCTCATCAGCTCTGAAGTTTTTCTCCTAAATTACGAGAATCAAAGACAAAGAAATCACCATTAGGTTAGTCATAAACATTTTTGCATTGAAAATGTAAAGCACAAAGCAGATAATAGGCAAAACAGCAGTAAAGAATTGGACACCAAAAGAAACACAAGGAAGCTCCCGATGGAATGTGAAGAGGGTTTAAGAAGACATCCTATATAGATTTCTAACTCCAAAAGTATGCACTCTCACTCCAGATATTCACTGCATGTGAAAGCACACTCAAATATTTAGCAAGAGCATATCAGGAACAAGACGTACCTAACACATTACTAGTAAATGGTGCCAAGAACAATCATAAAAAGACCTATAAGACTCAGCAAAGGGGGAGAAAAAGACACGCTGATATTCAAATCCCCCTATTATAAACTGGATTTCCAATGACATGGCCAATACTCACCTTTGCTGTGCAGATGGGAATATGTTCAAAACATGAGAATAATAAAATAAATTTCACAGCATAACTTACCTGTTTCAGTGGTACAAAATTTATGTTTTCAGGATGCAAAGCCTGGAAAATAAGCAGACAAAACATTATTGCGCATTCCTTCAATTTCGTGTAAGACAAGCTTGATTTTCAAGAAGCAAATGAAAGCCAGAAAACCTATCAAAGAGACTCATGCAAAATCCACATGGGTGTGCTTTGCAACGAACAATTGTATCCATAAAGAAAAAAGGAAAAATACTCAAGAAGTTTCAACAACAAAATCCAAAGGCCACTATCCACATGTAATTGGACACATTAAAAACATCATTGCAAAAGCATTGAAGCAATCACATCTTACAAGAAGCATCTACTGTGCATACTATAATTATAGAAAAGACTTGCATAGTACTTTTCTTCCAGACTTGCAGTATAACAATACATCATTGACAATACAAGATGTATGTGAAGAAGAGATGATTTCAAAGATGTTGATTCTACCTCATAAGTGAAAGGGCCTTGTAATGTATCCAAGTCGTGAGTCCCAATTGCAACTAGGGTTCTCCGCCTAAAACGTATGAATAGGATGGATGCAAGCATTATGAGAGGGAGAGAGATAGGAATAATAAAAGAAGATTCGGATAAGAATAATAACATTACCTACAAATGTTTTGATGAAGCTTATCTTGGAGATCAATGAAGCTATTGTAACTTGCTTCATCAAATGTAATATCTCTCAGAACAGCACAAACCACAAAGGGACGAATCAAGGATGTCTGCAGCAGCAGAGACAGTGCCAGTCTCCGTGAAATAGATGTTTGTGGCAATTAGGAAAAAAGATTAAAAGAAAACATATATACCTCTGGTTGGACATGCATCTTAAGCATTGAGTCTTGTGTAATGTTGGCAAGTGTATATGTGGGCGTCTGCTCCTCCTCGTTAAAAATGCGGAGGGCTTGAGCGATCCCCTCAAGGCATAGCAAATCATATCTGAGAATAAATAAATCAGAAAACCCAACCCATATAAAATAAATTATCAAATCAAAATTAAAATGGGTGGTAGGCTTAAGCTAGGCAACCTGTTAGCAGGAACTTCAATTTTGTAAATGATTTCTTCATCATCACCTACTTCTTCATCCTCTTCATCCAAGTGCCTCTCTTTTCTAATAATTGCTTTCTCAGTAGTCTGATATCACCATCATAAAGTTCAAAAACAAACCACAAATTGATTGATTTTTGGAATGTGAATACCATCAATCAAAAGAAATTGGAGTGAGGGAGGGCTCACCACATCGTCGAGCTCGATACCGAACTTGAAGCACAAATCCTCAAACTCTTCTTGTGCTATAGTATAATACAATCAACGAAACAATTAAATCATTGATTCTTTTTTCTTTATTTCATTAATAACAAAAGAGAGATGGATAGAAAGCAATGAGCTTACTGTAAGATTTCCCTAGGGCTGCGAACAAACGATCTCTCCCCACGCTAACGGTCGGCATGCTGCTGCTGCTGCTCCTGCTGCCCTTCCAATGGCTCTTTGGTTCCAAAACTTCGTAAACCCCACTCCCCTAAACTGGTAGGGTTTTTTCTTTTTAGATAACGTGATTCAACTTAATATTTAAAATATTTTTAAAATTATTTTAAATCTAAAAAATAATTTTTAGAAGTTTTTTTATAATTCTAAATGATATTAAAAATAAAATAAAAAATTTAAAAATAACTATTATAAAGTTTTTTTAATTAAAAAATATTTTGTTATAAAACCTTGTTTGATTTTTAGTTTTAAAAGCGTTTTTGAAAAAAAATTAATTTTTTTTATTTTTAGATTATTTTGATTTATTGATATCAAAAATAATTTTTAAAAAATAAAAAATATATATTATTTTAATACATTTTCAAGTAAAAAGCAACCGCAACTACATTTTCAAACATACTTAGCATGTTATTATATATACATTTTCTTTTGCTATTTTTTATTTTTAACTTCATTGTACACGTTTTATCTTTTGTTTTTTCAAAAGAAAAAACCTAAACTTGTGATTTGCCTATATATAATACCTGGCATTTGTTGCTTAAACATTTTTTTGTTTACTGTCTCAAGATTAAAGAAATGAATATAATGAAAATAAAAGTAATATTCCTGTTAGGTCTAATTGCCATTTGATAACATGAAAAACAAAGCAAAAGTTAAAAGAAGATTGAAAAGTCCAAGAACATACAACCAAAACAACATTAGAGATACAACCAAAACAACATTAGAGGTAGCGATCCATCGATATTTGGAAAGCCTAGAATTAATCGACCAGTTATTCAAACAGAAACATAAAAAACCAAGAATGTTTAGTTTCTGGAAAACCCAGAACTAGTTAACCGATTCTACAATAAAAGTAATGTAGAACTCGAAGGAAAGCCAGTGTAAAGGGACCCATAACACTGTAAGATGCCGTATAAACTTGAGAGTAATTGGAATCTAATACCTTGGTTCGAGCTCTATCAAATGGGACCAAGAATGTCTAGAAACTGGTTGACCAGTTTCTGAAAAACCCAAAACTAGTTAACCGATTCTACAGTAACAGCAATGCAGAACTCGAAGGAAAGCCAGTGTAAAGGGATCCCATGACACTGTAAGATGCCATATAGACTTGAGAGTAATTGGAATCTAATACCTTGGTTTGAGCTCTATCAAATGGGACCAAACAAGCTCGAAAATCTTCTCACTAATATCTTTGTGAGGGAATCAAATCTGATGGAAGACTCGGTTATTCCTCTCAAACCAAATGAAGTAAACCGTAGCTAAGAGAACTAACCGAGCAAGTAGATGCATGAAGTCCTTTTTCTTTTTGAAGTGCGAGGATGCCCACTGGAGTAAAGGTCATCATGTCATTGTAGGCCAACCTGTAAAAGTCTTGTTCATAAGAGTACCCCAAACTAAAGTAGAGAAAGGGCACTGAAAGAACAGATGGTCATAAATCTCAACATGCAACCCACAAAGTACACATATCAAGAAGGTGGTAATATGTTAGGCATGGAGTCTATTCATAATGTGAAGACAACCTAGACTAGCAAGCCATAGAATAAATAAATGTCTTAGGATGTGACTTGGAAACCAAATGAGATGACGGATAGAGTATTTGGGTCTCGAGTCTAGAAGAAACTCCAAAGCTAAGTTGATAGTAAACTTCCCTGATGAGTGACCCTTTCAGACATAGAAGTCTAGTAAGACAGTCTTAAGATGAAAATGCATTAAATCTCAAATAGGCTGTAGCTCCTAACTACCCAAGAGGAAAGCCCAAATACCCTTCTTAATTATGTCTGAAACCTTTACATAGTAGGGCAATCCCGTGGAGGATAGCACCCTAAAAAGAGGTCATAGAAACATTGGCCATCTAATAACCAATAATCAAGTCAAAGAGAAGTAGTTGTCTTATCACCTATGCAAGGGACAAATAGCCCTTTGCACCAGTCTCTACTGAGAAGAATCTTCCTTTAGGACTAGGAAGGAGCTGAAGGAAATCTAATATACCAGAAAGATCTCCCTCTAAGCAAGGCATTAAGCACTTAAACTGCCCAAATAGAAGATCTATTTTATAGGAGCCACTAGACATGTTTAAGAATAGTTGTTATATTCCATGTCTTGACCCTTTTTATTCCCAAACCCTTTTCCTTTAGAGGATAAGAAACATAATCTCAAGCTACCTTAGCCCCAAAATAGGAAATGGATGAACCTTTCCAAATGAATGCAACTAGAAGACTCTCAATCCTCCAAACAATAGAGCATGACAGGATAAAAATGATCAACCAATATACCTAAAAAGAGAATATAACAAATTTAATCAGCTGGAGATGACAAGTATAAGTAAGGGATGCTTGTTGTTCTAGGATTAAGGAAACAATAACACCTAAGGGGGATGAATTAGATATTTCACTAATTATAATAAATATTGCAATTAACAAGATTAAATATAATTAACCAACAATATAATGAAAATGCTTAAAGTAAAGAATATAGAGATAAAAATTGCAAACTCGATTTTTAATGTGGTTCGGCAAGCCTACATCCACACCTCAACCACCAAATCGATCTTGAGTATTATATTCTTTACTAATCCAAGCCAAAGATTACGATGCCCTTGATAAATCCCCATCAAGCTTTTTTTCATCACTTGAAGAAATATCCTCTTCAAGATTTTTCACCTTGGTAATGTACCTCAACGATGACCGAGAATTTTTCACTTAAACTCTTGAAGGATTATAATTGTTTAAAATGTAACAACACTCTCTCAAAGAGTAGATAATACAATTGAAGCTTGTATCTTAATAGCTCAATTAATAGCACTTAGAATGTATAAAGGTGTTTAAGTATAGTGAGTGTGAGAATTTATACTCTTACATAAGAATATGAAGGTTTTAATGCATAAATACGAGTATGATTCAGGATTGATGATTTGAAGTTATTTTTGCTCTTAAAATAGATTGTATATATATATATATATAAATTCAATATTTAATTCTGCAATTAAACAAGTTATATATATGTTTCTAGCAAAAACTAG
>Ga0307515_10010074_pt1 | contig 18177 bp, 12 predicted proteins | sample 17_EM_MG_FD_194513 | JGI IMG/M metagenome (GOLD analysis project Ga0307515, IMG submission 194513) | Populus trichocarpa ectomycorrhiza microbial communities from riparian zone in the Pacific Northwest, United States - 17_EM | ecosystem: Host-associated > Plants > Roots > Unclassified | place... | reverse complement strand
TTGCATCTTTCATCCAAAAGTGCCTTCAAAACATAAAACAAAGAATATCAATGCATTTTATATATAAAACATAGGCAAAACACTAGTTAAATGTGGGTGAAACTATCAAATAATATGGTTGCATCAACCACTAGTTAATCCACCAAAATCTAGGGAGATAGTACATCGTCATACTCCTCATGACCAGGAAAATAGCTTCTTTCTATTACTTGTACTAATTTTTTTATCTTGTGCAATAGTGATGAGTTTACCTATTTTTTCTTTAAAGGCATGTTTTAATGAATCTAAGTCCCACTAAACATGCCAATTTATATATTACCAATTAAACTTACTTAGGTGTAAACAATATAAACAAGGTCATATATTATTTATATGTATCTCTACCTTCGATAATGTATGTATATTTTAGGTGTAAACAATTAGTATTGCCGATGTAAGTAGGATCTAAACTCTGCAATAATATAAACAAGTCTAAATACTATTGTAAATGATAGTCAACCCTATATATTCAATTTCAATAATTTTACATATCTTTTTTTTTCTCTAGTGTGTTTTTATTACTTTCTTTTATTTACAAATTTCTCTTCTTTATTTTTTTTGCTTTAAGATTCATGTAATCTCCTTTCCTAAAATCCTATATATTTTTGCATGGTTGTGCTTCTTGAATATACAACTTTTTTTAAGGGTTTGAGATCCAAAGTCCCTACTTCTCGTTTCATAAAGGTATTTTGACTTCGTCATAGATTTAATCCTAAGTAAGTTGATTGGCAACACTATTTAAAGTGGAGAGCCTTTTAGAGACTTAGTTATAGGGACTAAGGAACCTAAATAGAGGGTTAGGGGAACCGAAAAGTCCAAGAGACCCTGAAGATGATTAAACAACCTTTGTATCTGCTTAATAAAACATACCCAATCAATATTATCAAGAAAATAGTGGTGTAATGTCAAACCTAGCTAAAGAGTTATATTACAAAAAAGCCTTCTTCAAACGATAGAATCAGTGTCTAGCCTATAGAGGGCTCTTACGAGGTTAAAAGATAACATCCCCCTGTGGATGTTCCACTTTTTTTATCAAAGTTTGTATACATGATGCCCACACACTTCAACCTCTATGATAGTCAATTGTATTTTAATTAGTGGGCTACCCTGATGGCATTTAAATATTTTTTGTTATACATGTTTTCCTTTTAGAAAGGTAGGCCCATAAAGAAAGTCATCGCTGATAAGACTTATCATTGTAATAATTTAAAATTATTTATGCATGTATGACATGTTGTTTAATCAAGTATAGAATTCTTTATTGTATTAAGAGATATAAAAAATAGTATTTTATGGATGTGAGGGAGGATGAGTTAAGGTATGCTTGAGGCTATATATGGAATGATAAGAGGATTGTGTTACATGGTGATGAGTGATTGTGGTTATGGTGTTGATTTTCATGGCATGGACTAAATTTTAGGTAGAGTCCCATATGGGGGAAACTCTACCAAAATTTCATTAAACCAAACAAATCTACCCATTTAACTTGATAAACCATTAGTAATGTGATAGAGGACCTAGAAGAGGAATATGACTATTTCCTAAGGAAAGGAATTTTTTTAGTAAAATATATTAAAAAGAAATGGTTAATAAATGGATGTTCCAATATGTTTAAGTATATTAAATATACTAAGAAAAGTTGGATAACGTTTGATTCTTCACCTTGCTAATGCATGTTATAAACAATTAGGGTTGGCAATCCTCAATAAAAGGCTAAAGAAATGGAAATCATTATCATGTGAGTTCATAAATAAAAAGGTTGTATTAAGGATGCATTGTGAGCATGATCAAAATGTAAAAGAAAAATATACTAAGTATTATGTAAGAAAAGAATTCACTAATATTAAAAAAAAGTTGAAAGTTGTTTATAATATGAATTGGAAGATTGTATCACGATGAGTTGGAAAAAGATGGTCCTGTAAACCCCAGGTATAAATTTAGCATAAAATTAGAGAAATATTTTAAATTAAGTAAAGGAAATAAAATGAATAATGTGTGACTTTTAATAAATGAGACACAAATATATGTATATATAAAAGGTAAGGATATGAAAATTGATCCGAAATCATTTCTTGTAAATGTTTGATTAAGAAATGTAAATCCGGTACAACTCAGGAGTTCCATAAAATTTCAAAAAGAAGAGTATAAGGAAATTAAGCAAATAAAATACAAAAAATGAGGATTTGATACTTGCAGTAAGGGAATGGATATGGGCCTTTGAAAGTAAAAAAAAAATAGTTAGCGAAATATAGAAGTGTAGAAATGCTTGAAAATTAAAAAAAAAATGGTTAAAAATGTGAATTAAATTTTAATGGAAGTGATTTGTGATGAAAGAAAGGCACTGAGATATAAATTAATGAATTTCGATATCGCCTGTTGAAAATCGATGTTAAAAATATACCGGGACGGGGGGAAATAATACCTGATAACTATAAAAGTTACTATTTAAAGAGATATAGTGGGGGTTTGACAATTTTGCCTTTTACCTATAATAGGCTTGGGGGCAGCTGGCCATGGGGAGGATTGAAAGGGAAGACAGGAGAAAACTCCATTTTTGCTTAAAAACTCCTTGAGAAACCTAGAGAAAAACAAGGAAATGAAGAGAGTTAGTGATGCTAAAGGATTTAGGCAATAAAATCACTTAGATTTAGAGTGTTCTTGAAAGAAACAATTGGGGATAGAGTGAGAGGGAAGGGGTGGCAGCAGCAAACAAGAAAGAAGAGGTGGGAATCCTTGATTTGTTACCATTTGGGACCTATATTACTCCTTAGTAAGGTGTCCCAACATCCATTTAACAAGTTCTTGCAATATCTGTTAAGTTTCCATTGATTTTTCATCAAATTGAGGTTAGGATTCATGATGAATTTTGGGGGATATGATAAATTGAATTAAATTGATGTTTGTGACATGTAATAGGATTGAAATGAGTTGAAATAACAAATAAATTTGAAAGAAAATTAGTAGTCTGTTGCTAAGTGTGTGGTCAGTCATTGATGTAATAAGATGAAGGGTGTTTTATTTGAATCCTTAGCTTGATGATGTGTTTATATGAATTAAAATGATAAGAATTCATGAAGGAATAACAATGAAGGTGTTAGAAAGGGTTGAGAAGAGTGTTGATTGATAAGTTAATGAAAATGGGAGAATTGTCTACAATTGTGATAAGTTGCAAAATGATGATAAATTGGGTAAATTAGTTCTTAAAAGGTGTCTTTGACAACATTATAGTGTACATACATGGCAAGGAATTGATTTTGATTAAGGATAAGTTAAATTGGTAATGCGTGAATGCTACGGAATTTGTCGACAAAACTGGATAGTTTTGTCTCTTGGTATTCTAGAGGGAATTCGAGCATGAAAATGGGGGAATTTAGACTAGATCTCTCCATAGAAATTATAGCCTGGATGTTAGATATCCAAGAAAGTTGACATTTCTTAATTTGGAGTTTTATAACTCTAGATATGGGCTAATAACCAAGAGGGGGTTAGGACAGACCTTACGGGACAGTTAGTCATCTTCTCGATAACGGGTAGTTTTGAGGGCTTTAGAAGCAGAACTGGGTTCTTCTTCCTCTAGTGGACTTATAGCCCTATGTCTTAGCTTTTTGAGGGATTAAGCCACACCTTAAACTGATCTATATAATGGTAGTTATGGATGAAACACAAAACAGTGTTCGAATGAGGAATTATATCGATTGTGATGTTGGTTTACATTCTTATTTAAGAACCTAAGGAAAAGGATTTAATGGGAACATGAAACGTAAATTTAAGAAAAAAGAGTAATAATGAATGAGATGATTAAAGAGAAATTTGTATAGATTTTGGATTTAAAAGAAACAAACGCTCATGAGTAATGACGTGGTATACTTGTTGATGCAGAGGGAGCCACAAGACCCAGACAATAGCCCGGGACTACTAGTCAAGCTTTTACAGTAGGTAAGTGCCCAACACCAATGCTTTCTATTTTCTGTTATTTTAAATTGATTGGCATGTTAGTGTTTTGAACTTGGTAGCATATGTATATGATGTTAATAAAAAAAAATAAAAAAGGATCAGTACGGATGATAGGTTGAGATGACATTAATTAACTATTCGGGTTTGGATAGCTAATGGTATCAATGAGGTTCTATTGGTACCGACATTTCAGATGGCATTGATTAACTATCTGGGTTTGGATAGATAATGGTATCAATATGGTTCCATTAGTACTGGCATTCCTTAAATTGATTAGTCAATCTCGGGTAATTGGGTGACTAATGATGTTAGTAAAGATTACTAAGATCGGTATGGTTACTCCCGATTAAGGGAAAAAGTAAATTTATTAATTATTATGGGTTGGGAATAGTTAATGATATTAATGGATCGCATTGGTGTCGACAACCATTTCTGGTGTAATTAGCTACGTAAGGAGACTAATGATGTCAAGGGTTCTTGATATCAACAACCTTTATGGTAAATCAGATATGGATAAGAATTAATTAACTATTATAGGGTAAGAATAGTTAATGCTATGTTGTATTGATATCGATACTTGAATGGAATTGATTAGTCTAACTCGGTATTGGGAGACTAATGATATTAATGAGATTTATTAGTATCGGCAACTACCTTTCGGAGAATGAGAGAGAGTATTGATTAGTTATTTTAAAAGAATGGGATAAACTAAAGATACCAAGAGAGGAATATCTTAGTATCAAGTGAGAAATGATTCATAAGGAGATGGTGTTCGAAACCATTGAGTTGAGTTGAGATTTTCAAGATGAAATTATTCTCGGCAAATGGGTTAGGATAATAAATGAATATTGGTAATAGATGAAAAATGTATGTTATAAAAGAGGTCTATGTCTAATTTTATGTATCAAAGAAATGCCATGAAAAATATTATTTGTTGTTGTTATTGTTTGTTACTACTTTTTATTTATATGTACATGTTAATTTCTTTTTTCAGGTCCTTAGGGTCACATCAAGAGGGATATTAGTTTAGTCACCTTTTACTTTTGGACATGTAATTATTTTGTAAATTAAGAGACTTATCTCCTAGAACTTGAATGTAATATTAACCCGTAAATTTAGATGTATGACTTTAATCTAATGTATGTAATTCTAAGTACTTGTTTAATCGTGCATGTTTATAGTTAAAATCGAATCCTTCACTTATATTATATGATGTTATTATGCAAGATATAGTTTATGTGATGATATTATATAACAATTGAATAATGCATTATTATTTTGTGAACTTGAATTGTATGATGTTATTGAATAAGGTGTGTTGTGTTGTGTTGTGTTGTGTTGTGTTGATGAGGATGAGTTAGATTGGGTTAAGATCTACGATGATTGGATCGGGATGTGAAATGGAATTAGAAGTGTAAAATGATTTTGGTTTAGAGCTAATATGCAAGAATTGTATTAGTTTCATAATTTATTTAAGATTCTTTTTCCTAATTTAATTAGAACTCTTTCATTATTATTTTTGGCATTGTTTAGGACTTTTTACCTTGTATAAATAACATTATTTTACTTGTATTTAGGTTTTATAAAAAAAAATTAATAAGAGATGGATTGATTATTTAGAAATAAAATTTATGTGTAAGAGTTTGCTCTTACTCTTGGTTTCTCTTAGAACTACTCTCACTGATCAAAGAATTAATCAAGCTTGGTGGCATCTTCTATATTTCTTGTTTGCATCTTGATTATAAGCGTTGGGTGGGGGTTGGTCACTCATAGTCTTGATGCCTTGATACATTTTATTGTTATGTCAAGCTCAATTCCAAACCTAATCTTAGCTTTATTGGGAAGTGTCTTACTTGGTTGTGGGTTTTTTGGTCCTTATATCCATAGAGTTCACAGCAGTTGGTATTAGAGCAAGGCTCTAAACCAAGTTATATCCCTTTTATTTTCAAGTTTTTGCATAATTGTTGTCGAGTTCTTTATCTTCTTTAAAAAATAGTTACGGCATCAAGTAAAAAAAAGAAAATTATTTGTGATCTTGATTCAATAAAGTCTTATAAAAAAACAAAAAAAAATATAAAGAAGATAATTTTTTAGGGTTTGCCGCAAATCTTGATTAAAATAAATATAGAGTTTGGCCACTTGCTTTAAATCTGGAAAAACAAATCTTGAGTCTTGGGGTTTCTTTGAGATAAATCTTGATTTGGGTATTTTAGGTTCACTTGGTTGGGTTTTCTTGAAAGTTACAAAAATAAAAGGGTGGTTTTTGCATCATTGTTTTTTTATTAGTTGTGGCCACCATATATATATATAATTGAAAGTTATATCATTATTTTGAGTTGTTTAAATCTTATTTCATTGGTTTTTTAGTCTTCATAGTCTTTTATTTTATATCTTCATATCATTTATATTTCGCACGAATTCGTATTGATATTCGTGTTTTTATATTCATAGTTTTGTATTGATAAATTTTAGTCTTTATTGCTTCTTGAGTCTTTATATCTTTTTTATTATGCTATTAAGATATTAATCTTTGATTTGTTGTGAGTTATTTCCTTAAAGAACCGAAATCATGATAATTGAGTGGTAAAAGACGAAGGTGAGTATATTAGAGTAAAAAGCCAAAACTTTGTCTGAAACACGAGAGAAATGACATCTATTGAGTGTGTAAGTGTGTGTTTGTGTGAGTGAAAGAGAGAGGGAGAGAGAGGATTCGCTAGTAACTTAATTTTCAGCTCTTGACAATGTCAACTAAGAGTAGATCATCACCACTAAAAGATTGGACCCGAATTGGGTTATTTGGTCATGTCATAACAAGTGGAGTTGATGAATACAAGGTTTGTCAAAGTAAAGTGGGAAGGCTGGTTTGAGAACTGAAGTGACTAGTTTTTTAGATGGGTCAAACTATAAGGGTTTGAAAGGAAGAAGGTCTGCAAGATGAGCCAATTCACCTCCGAAAGAATCTATAGCTAAAAATACAAATGAGGAGGCTAAGTATTTATATGATAACCATGGTGGTAGGTTTTGGCAACATAGAAACCAAAAGCCTATGAGAGTTCGGCCACTTGAGCAATTTAGCCATATGAGAATGGACATGTAGAATGGATTTCAGGATGGCTTGGAGAGAGATTTGGGAAGCATTAAGATGAAGATTTTGAATTTTCAAGGAAAAAATGATTCGAAAGCTTATTTGAAATGAGAAAAGAAAGTGAAGTTGATTTTTTACAATCACTATTACTCCAATATAAAGAAAGTAAATTTGTTATTAGTGAGTTTACTAATTATGTTATTTTTTTTGTGGGATCAACTTATTGTATAGGGAATTATATCAAATATTGCAAACTTTATCTCAGAGTTCTAAAAGTGTGGAGGATTACCACAAAAAAATAGAGATTGTCATGATTAGAGTTAATATTGTGAAGGATAGAGAAGCTATAATGGCAAGGTTCTTGAATGGATTGAATAAAAAGATAACTAATGTGGTTGAGTTGCTGCACTATGTTGAGCTTAAAGATATGTTTCATATGGCTATCAAAATAAATAGGCAGTTTGATAGAAAGGGTAGTACACTTCAATGAGATAACTTGGGTTCCTTTTCAACTTAGAGGTTAAGTTATAAGAGAGAAAAGGCTACAACATCAAAGCCGAATATTATGGGCAACAAAGCTGAATCATCTAAGGCTTGAAGGAAAGATTCGGCCACTGAAACAAAAGGTAAAGCCAAGATCTCATCTAATCGTAATTGTGATATTAAGTGTTTCAGGTGTTTGGGGAGTGAACATATAGCTTCACAGTGTCTAAACAAAAAGATTATGGTTATGAGGGAGCATAGGGATATTGAATCCAAAAGTGACAAATTCAAGGAGAATGAGATGCCACCACTTGAGGATTGCAGTAATATTGAGTATCTAGTTGATAGAGAGGCTTTGATGATTTGGAGAACACTTAATGTTCAGATTAAGGGGTGTAAAGTAACAAATGGAGAATGTATTATATACTTGATGTCATATAAATAATGAGGTATGTAGTGTGATTATTGATAATGAGAGTTGTGTTAATATTGCTAGTATTACACTTGTTAGAAAATTAATTCTGAACATTATTAAACATAAAAAGCCTTATAGACTTTAATGGTGGAATGATTGTGGAGAAGTAAGAATTAATAAGCAGGTTTTGGTTTCTTTTTCGGTTGGAAAATATAAGAATGAGGTGTTTTGTGATGTTATGCCTATACATACTACTCATTTATTGTTGGGGAGGCCTTGGTGATTTAATAGAAAAGCTAAGAATGGTGGGTTTAAGAACATGTATTCTCTTGCGAAAAATAAAAAGACATCCACACTTGTACCAGTGTCTCATAGACAAGTGTATGAAGGCCAATTAAAATTGAAAAGAGAAAGAAAAGCTTAAGAAAAATATCAACCATATAAGGGTGTGAGAAAAAGTGAAGATAAAATGAGACAAGAGAGAAGCAGGTTAGATATGGCCAAAATAGAAATTAGTGGGGATTCAGCCGAGAGAGGAAAAAAGAAAAGAGAAGAGAATAAAAAAAGGGTAAGGAAAGAGTGGAAACAATTAAGAAACATGATAATTTTTATGCAAAGGGGTGTGAGATTAATAATGTTTATTTTCCTGACATGCCTATAATTTTACTTATGTATAAGAAGACATATTTTAACACTAACGACCTTAATCATTGTATTCCTAGTGTTTATGTTTTTTTATTACAAGATTTTAAGATCTTTCGTGATGAAATTCCTAGTGGGTTGCTACTTATTAGGGGAATCGAGCACCAAATTGATCTTGTATCTAAAGCATATATACCTAATCGGCCAACATATAGAAGTAATCCCGATTAGACAAAGAAAGTTCAAAAGGCAAGTGGAAGAATTGATTACAAAAAGGTACATAAAAGAAAGCATGAGTCCATGTGCAGTTTCAATTTTGTTAGTATCGAAAAAGAATAGAACTTGGAGGATTTGTGTTGATTGTTGTGCCATCAACAATATTATGGTAAAGTATAAACATCTAATCCATAGACTTGATGATATGTCATATGAATTGCATAGATCCTGTGTGTTTTTTAAGATTGACTTGAAAAGTGAATATCATGAAATAAGAATGAAAGAGGGAAATGAATGGAAAACTGCCTTTAAAACTAAATATGGTTTGTATAAGTGGTTAGTTATGTCTTTTGAACTTACTAATGCACCTAGTATTTTCATGAGATTAATAAATAATGTTTTGTGTTATTTTATAGGTAAGTTTGATGTGTTTTATTTTGATGATGTTTTTATTTATAGTAAGAATTTAGAGGAGCATGTTAAACATTTAAAGAATGTTACTGATTGTTTTGCGAGAAAAAATATTTATATGTTAATCTTAAAAGGTGTAGCTTTTGCATTGAGAAAATTATCTTTCATGGATATGTTGTTAGTGAAAAAGGAATTAAAATGGATGAGGAAAATGTAAAGGCTATCCAAGAATGGCATATACCTAAGTCAATCACAGAAGTAAAAAGTTTTTATGATTTGGCTAATTTTTATAAAAGATTTGTTAAAGATTGCAGCACTCTAGTTGCACATTTTACTGAGATTGTTAAAAAAATGAGTAGGATTTAAATGAGATAAAAAAAACAAGGGCATGCATTTAATTTATTAAAGGGAAAATCAATCTTGGCTCCATTGTTATCATTACCTAAATTTACAAACACTTTTGAGATTGAATGTGATGTCTCCAGGATAGGTATTGAAGATATTTTGATGTAGAAAAAGAATGAGCAATATGCATTCAAAAGCTAATAAGGGCAGAAAAAGAGTTATCTTTGAACCAGGTGGTTTGGGTGTATATGCGTAAGAAGAGGTTTCCTGAATGTAAAAAATCCAAATCGATGCCAAGAGGAGATGGAAGATAGACCATTCCAAATCCTTGAAAACATTAATGATAATGTCTATACAGTGGATCTATCAAGTGAGTATGATGTTAGTGTTATTTTTAATGTTTTTGATCTACCAGGTGAATTAACCAAGTTTCGTGGCATCTTCAATACTTTTTATTTGCATCTTGATTACAGGCGTTGGGTCAAGGTTGGTTACTTATTATCTTGGCACCTCAATAAAAATTATTGTTTTGTCATACTTAATTCTAAACTTGATCTTAGCTTTTTTGAAAAATATCTTACTTAGCTGTGGGTTTCTGGAATTTTATATTCATGAGGTTTGCATCATCTTTAATAGGGAAAATTATCCACTCCTCAACCGTGAAGACGATTAATTTATGTAAGTGGTTCGAAAGACAAGATGTCATAAGAACTTATTCTTCATAACCTTTTTATTATTATTTTTACTAGACTCTTGCTCATGATCATATTTATATCTGGTAATGCACCTTAGTGTGTACCTACCTAATTCCCTCTCTAGTTAGACCAAAAGTCCTTTGTTACAAAGATAACCCTTACTAATGAACCCTTTTATTTCATTCTTTTGGAGAAAACATTCTTTCATGTCTTGTTCTTTGTCTTTGTAGAACAAACATTATTATATTTTGATTTTTGTGTCGAGGGTTTCCTTTCTTGGGGAAGGACGGCACACGTAGCATTTTCCTTGGATAGCTATAGAAACCTCTATTCAAGTGGTATTAAAGGATGTGATTGGGAGCTCCTAGAAGATAAGGCAACTGTGCACCTCTTTTGGGTTCTTTTTATATGTATGGGGTTAATATGTGACCGACTCTCTTTAGATCATTGTTCCCACTATTTATGAAAATATAGATGCGAGTGTCTCACCACACTCATTTTCCTTACCCTGAATATAATTCTTCATCACTTGCTTGATTTTCAAAATATTGCTTTCATGGAGACACAGAGCTCTCCATAGGACCGAGTCATCAACCCTGTTGATCAGGGCTTTAGTAGCAACAAAAACTCCAGTAAGCCATCTACCTTTAATATTTTTTTCATTGAACCTGATGAGGTAAGCCTCAGTGCTCTCATGCTCTCTTCGAGAGATAGCAAATGGTTTTGCGGAGATCTTTTTTACTAAGATTCTTTTGGAGAACCGAGTTGTAAGCTTCATGTAGAGGTCCTCATATTTGAGGATGGAGCCTAGGTCAAAGTTATGATACCAAGTTCGAGCTAACCCCCTAAACATTGTGGGTAGAATTTTGTGCATGGTGTTGGTATCCCGCATGATTCGCTAAAGGCCTCCACTTACATTTTGCTAACTGGTCAGTTAAACCATTGTAGCCATCTAAATTAATACTAGAAGAAGATAAAGTCTCAAGGAGATAAATATTCAAGACATGACTTGCTAGTGAAGAAGCCTTTACCCGGTAAGGGTTGTACACTCGGCTTCAAGAGTTCAGACGACAATGGACTTGACCTTTACTCGGCACCGCTTTCTGTCAAGGCTACCTGAGCAAGCACTCGAATGGTAGCAGTCCTATGCTTTTCCTTTGTTGCGCCTTCAGTGTTTGTGGAGGCCGCGACAACGCTCCCTTAGGCTTGCTACCGCGCCTTTTTGTCTTAACCTTGATTTAAGACCTGAAACATCGACCTTTTGATTTTTATTTCTTAACCTTCTACGATTCAGAAATTCGCCTCTAGCCTCACTGCAACTCAGAAATTTGCAGCTCTAAGAAGTTGAAAACACAATTCAAAAGTACAAACAAGTTGCATACCTTTTTATCAATACGTGATGTCATGATCTAAAAAGTCAATTTCTTTAGAATTGAAAACACAATTCAAAAGCACAAACAAAGAAGTTGCATGCATTCCTTCTCTATCAATATTTGGTGTCATGATCTAAAAGGTCAATTTCTATACAATCCAGCATATAATTCCAGTGCTTAGCCACAAATTATTTGCTTTAAACAACAGGAAACAAGATAAACTGGCAAAGGGAAAAGAGAAGACAAAAGAATAACGAACAAAAAGAAAAGCAAGAATAATAATTAGAAGATGCTATTTTGCAGATAGCAAGCTACTTCCCAAACAGCTGCCGACACCTACGTGGTTTGGTGCGTAAACCAGCTGCCTCACTAATCACAATCTCATTAACTAAGTCCTTGAAGACCAAACGCTCAACATCTAACACTATGCCAGAAATCTCACTGTGAAAATCTATCCAGCTCTCTGACCGATGCATCACATCATCCCATAAAAAGCTTTTCAAACCATCCTCCTCATCCTCTAAGCTGCATTCTGATTTCTTGATTTGAAGTTGTTCCATATCCGAACATAATTCTTTCAGAAGCTTTTGAGCACTGAGCGCCTTCTTTGCCAGCTTATCAGACTTCAACCAAGGCTCAGGAGAGGGCCCCACTGAAGCCAACTTTTTGACAAGAATTTCATTAACAGCATCAAATATGAGCTTCCTATGAAACTTCTCCAGGTTTGGTTTTGAATGGAAAGACTTTCCAGGTCTACATTCTTCTTTTGAAACTGAATTGCTGGCCTTGGTTTGCTCCAATACCATGAATAACTCTGGGTTAATGGGGTAACCTGATGGGTGGAGTTGAAATGTTGTCAGGCCAGAGCCAACGTCTCTGAGTAGAAGACCAGAAGCTAACAAAATCTCTGAAATGTATCTGTGGTCTGGATTTGGGTTCTCACAAAGCGATGCTATGTAATCTGTGCTCGCTTCATTGTGAGTGGAGTTTAATCGTCTAAGCTTTTGTACCAAATTTTCAATGTTTTGTAATTTCCTGGGATTGATCTCTGTAGAGAGGACAGAGGTCACGCTGTTAGACAAGTTATCTGCAAGGTTCCACTGATCTTCACTCTGTTGGTCATGGGAATCTTTAGCGCCTTCCCCTGCAATATGAAATAATGTCCCTCGAGATGAGATAAGCCTTAAAAAATCAAAAAAATAAAGTGACAGCAAAATTGCTCATTGTTTATGCTCTATTCTATCCCTGTTGCTACCACATACTCCATATACTGAAACGGCAAAGTTGACCCTGGGCCAGGTATTGAAACCCAGAATTCTAATAGAATAATGACTCATGGATCAAAAAAAGCTTGCAACTATTTTATCCAACCAATTCTATTTGAACAAGATTATCCAGAGTACATAACAATGACAAAACATTCTTGTTGTAAGCAAGTCTTTTGGTGTCTGTTGACTGGTAGTTGGGATCAATCAAGATGAACACAGTTACAACTTGACAAGCACAATGACAACCTTGAATAAGATGACAAGGAAGAATTCCGTTTGTGTTTGTTTTTTCTTAGCAACTATCTATTTCATTGTAGTTTCTTTTTTATTAACAGGTCCAAATAAGTATTTCTTAATATAGTTGGACCACAATAGATGACACTGTCAACAGCATAACACTCTCAAAACCTCGATTGCTGACTGCATAATATGATGAACAGAAACTATCTCAATGCATGATAAATTTCCTGAAGTGTGTTGCAAAGAGCATACAGACACAGATGCTACATAGGATATTTAGAAGCTAATAGCAAAACCAGAAAATTCAGAGCCCAAAAAAAAAAAATTGCATGTAGCAAGTGGAGAATGAATCCCCACAACAACATGGTTTCACCTAATTAGACAGATAAACAGGCAGTCAAACTTATTTTCATAATTCCTATGTAAAGGTTGTTATAGATGAACTTAATCTAATCCAAACAATATAAAATATCAGGTCATTGCACCTCCAATAACCAATTATAGTTAGTTTCAATTGCAGCAACATCCAACTATAAGTTTTTTATCCAGAGCAGAACTTTACCTTTGAGCATATTTGGTATCTGCTTTACAGGAGATAATGCATCATCTCTATATACCAATGCATCAAGTACAGAGACAGGACTAGGATGCTCTGGTGCAACAAGAAGTTCCCGTGATGTCCTGTCTTCTTCAAACATCGATGTTGATTTCTGAGACGAAGAAAACAAAAGGCGTCAACAATATGATCAGAATAGTTGAGTGACTAAGGAATTTCAAAACCGCTTACTTTCTGTAGTGAGCCAGAAACTAAGCTTCTGGTAGCATTTAGGGTAGGACTCAGGTCACCATAGTTCTCAGTAAATAGTTGGGTGCTGGTGACTTCAATACCCTTCTTTAAGTCAAAAACAGTACCATCAGATTGCAAAGATGTGTCATCTCCTTGGTGACTCGAGGTTCTTGATTCATCACTTATCTGACTAAATTGGTCATCACTCTCTGCAAATTTGGGATATTTTACCCTGTGTTTTCCACCAGGGGAACCTATTTCTGTTGGCTGCCTGTTGGATTGTCTTCTTGGTTTGCCAGTATCAGATGGAGGGGTAGGTGGACAAGATAGCTTCTCTAGGTCAAGTTTCTTCTGTTGGAGTCTCAGGCTCACAGATCCTGAACTCTTTACGGAATCCGTGTAGCTTTCTTTTGGCCCTTGTTGGGATCTTGTTGAGGATTGAGTTGATTTTGTATTCTTGACAGCAGTTCTCTTATCACTGGAGCTGGCAGAAGAATCTCTCTTGCTGTTTCTTGGAGATTGATCTTTAGTTGTTCGGCTATTAATGGATCCCTTCTTACTGTCTGCATATCCACTGGTTGGAATTTTATGAAGCCCAGCTGTTGTAATTACTGAGGAAGCAGGAATACCAGATTTCTCAACTAGTTTGGCAGGTTTCATGATCACGATTGGGGATTCACAAGACCTCAAAGTATCAGAACTTTTATTTGTGGGAACACCAACATGATTGTTCTGTTGGTTTAGCAACCTTGGCTTTTGACCAGGACTGCTACATTTTGGTTCCTGAACTCTTTGGGGTACAAAATTCGAAGCCTGCTCTTCTTTACTAGTCTCCAAGAGCCCCTTAGCCTGCATTGCTTCCAGAATCTGTTTAAGAGCTCTGAGATCCTTTCCAGATTGATTGAACTCAAGATCCTTCAATCTCATCTCAATATCACAGAAAACTGAAGTGATTGAATTTGATGTCTTCCCAGAAAGTTTTGCGGGCTTGAAAGGTTGTTCCTGAGAACTTCGACTTCCATTCAGCTGCTTCCATGGTGCTGGTTCAATTGGCTGCCTTGAAATGGGTTTCATGACCAAATCAGGATTTTTCCACCGTGGTGATACAGGATCTTTTATTGAGTTTCTGGGGGACTTCGGAATTCGTATTGGTCTGTTTAGATCATTTATTTTCAATGATCTTGAGAAGGAATTATCATGTTCCACGGGCAAGTTCTGGATCAAACCCGGCTGACTATAGCTGTTGTAAGCAGAATCTGGCAATTCTTCCAAGCCCATCAGCTTGGCTACCACGCTAGGAGGACGTTTCTGAGTTTCACATGATTGCTGTAGATTAAAGATCTCTTCATTCAAGTTGCTGCTACTTTGAATATCTTTTGAAAGGTAATTTGATCTTGAATCAGTGTTGGATCCACGCATTGAAATTACTCTACTATCCAGTGAAAGTCTTGGGAGCTCTGTTAGCTTTGGGGTGGACTTAATGGTATCTCGTGATTCAAAAGACAAATGATTGATCTCCTGTCCATCACAAGAAAACCGTGGAGCATCTTTTCGAATTGTATGCCAAGATCCATCTTTTGCTTCATACAATGATCTTGGACGCTCTTTAGTTTCATTATTATACAATGGTGCTTCACGAAGTTTAGCAAGAACTCCAAGAGACTCCTTGAGATCAACGGGAGAAGCATTTTGCTTTCCTGTTTTCCCAACTCCATAAGATCCATCAGCATATCTGGAGGCCTGTGATGGCCTTGGGGAATCTTTATGCTTCACTATATGGCTCATTGCTTCTTCTTTTGCTGTAGTTTTGACTGATAGCACTCTGGCCTCTCTATACATAGAATCCTTGACAACATCTCGAAGATCAAAAGATTGCCGCCCTGAATGTGCAGAGGTATTTGGCTGAGTTATAACAGGGTCCCTTGAATGAGTTTCAGGGAAAATTATTCTGTCAAAGGAAGATGCTTCTGGTTGAGCAGTTTTATTGCAGTCCAGAGACGACAAGGAAGATGAGCAAGAAGATGAGAAAGATGCTCTTGATGATTCTGTAGAAATTCTTTGCTTCTCAATCAAACTCCTGTTTAAATGACTGTCCTGCAATAAATAGTTCATATCAACTCTGGTATGCAAAGACACAGCTAGTATAGAGCACAGAAACAAGTGTGGGTAGAAAAGCAACAGTGTGAGGACAAAATCAACTCAACAGCAATTTTTTAAGGCAAAAAAAAAAAAAACTTAATGCAGGGTCTCAATTCTACACTGGTTTAGGCAAATAGCTTCCAATTACTATAGACAATTAATAAAATTTCCAAGAATACTTACAACTGCTGTGTTCTCCCTTTCTGATCTGCCATTTTTGAAGTGGAAATCACCTACATTGTCACAGAAACATTAGCAACAAATTGCATGTTTAAGCTCACAACCAAACGAAAATAACAGAGACAATAATAGTCCATTCATTGTTATCAACCTGGAATTGGAAAAAATGGAAAAACTTCTGAAGGATACGCAAACAACAGATGTGCAATTGATGTTCTTTGAATTCGTACTAAGATGATTTATCAAGAAGTAAGAATTGGTATATATATAAGTTTGTTAAGTTTATGATCATAGGTTAAATCTGTCATATGAAATGATGATTGCTACAAGAATTTACCTACAACAATAAATGCACACCTAAAAATACAGCTGGAATCAACACCATAGGTGAAGCATTTGCCCATATTTTCAAGGAACCATATACAATTATAAATGTCTTATCTATTCAAATTCACCCCAAATATAAATGGGAAACAATTTGACAAGACAGGTTAGCATTAAAGATCTCGAAGAAATTAACATCCAAAAGACAAACTTCTAGTATCAGATGCATAAATTATTTAGATACACGTGTCTTTTTACTTTTCTCGGTGTAAAAGATCAATATTAGCACGGTTGATGAGTGGAATTGAGAACATATTTTTACCAACCAGTAAAGAAATCAGTTACCTCCCTTTTTTTTTTTTTTTCCTCACCACATGCCACTGGAGAAGATAAAAGATTCTGGTGTCGAGCAATAGATTTTAACCAATAAAATGAGAATACTTGATTCATGAAATGAATACTTCAAAGCTAAGCTCCATCTAATTATGAGAATTACCTGGAGGAAGCATCTTCGTGTTGAGGCGCCTACCGGTGAGGACCTGGTGACGATCAAATATTTGAAAAATCCCAGTCATGCACCCTATCTGCTTTTGCAAATCTGGATTATCATCTGCTAAGGAATGTAAAAGTTTTGCAGCCATTTCTTCTTCTTCTCCTAAACTAACACGGTCCAACCCTACCACTTTGTATTATCTAAACCACAAAATTGCAAGATTACAAGCCTCTATCTCCCACCAAACTCTCTGAAACTATGGATTCCAGCAAATTCTTGAAAAGCATAAACTATGAGATATCTATAGCCCCCCTTTATTCATTTTGTTTTCTTCCTCTGAATAATGTGCAATATCTAAAGCACAAGCTAAGATTTCATTGACACAACAAACCAAAAGAGAATGGAGCACTTTCCATATAAATGTAAATCCAAATAATGGATTCCCCTTTCCGAAAACAGAAGTTTACCAACAGATCAGATAGAATCCTTCAGCGTATCTGCTGTCTACTAGGCCCCTTAAGAATCTCTTTTACAAACTCGGTGATTTCCAGCTAATTACAGCTCAAGAAAGATAAGCCTGGGCATTTATGAATACCTGGAAAACAAAAATCTGTACTTTACCACCAAAAATCACAACCCTACGAATTTTCCTCTCATAACATCATTGCCCATTTTCCACGAAATCCTCCAAAGTCTGAATATTTTGCAGCAATAGAGGAAAACTACAAAGAAAAAGAATAATCCCAGAAAACAAAAATCAAATATTTCCGTGATGAAACTGAAAGATACCTTATTTAGAGTGGTCTGAGCCTAGCAGGAAGAACAGACTGCCTTGTAATAAAACCCAAAGAAAAGGTAAGGGATCCAAAACCCAGTACTCGCTACAATATGTACATACAGCAACAGAAGAATGTAGCAAGGACAGTTATCAGCAGCAGCGCTGCCAATTCCAGTTGGCTTGCCTCGCCTAGCTATAAGAAACTAATTCCAAAGCAAAAAGAAAAAAGAATCTGTCCAGATCCAAGAAGAGAAATACTCTAATCTACTGGTTAGGTTACATTAGAGCATCTCCGATGGGAGATTTCAAA